>Ga0180432_10000054_pt1 | contig 162201 bp, 91 predicted proteins | sample SS_ome_10_FD_132414 | JGI IMG/M metagenome (GOLD analysis project Ga0180432, IMG submission 132414) | Hypersaline lake sediment archaeal communities from the Salton Sea, California, USA - SS_1_MS_2 metaG | ecosystem: Environmental > Aquatic > Non-marine Saline and Alkaline > Hypersaline >... | reverse complement strand
ATTCCACCTCAAAAAAAATAGACACAAAAAAAGGAAAAATACTTTAAAAAAATTTGCAAAAGGGACAGGTCTGGGTTTAAAATAATAGCAGGTCTAGATTAGATCGGGGACAGATTTGGGAGTAAAACAGGAAACGTCCCTATATATACAAAAAACGGTATTTTTGTGTTATATTTTAATAAACTCGTATCAACTCTAAGCTATAAGGGATGACCATAATGAAAACGGAAAGATTGAGTAAAGTAGACTGGCAGAACGTGCTGGATATGCATCAGCTGTTCGACAGCATAAATCAGGCTGTTATCAGGAAATACGCCGAGACGAGTCCCGTAGAAGCGTTAAATCTTATTTTCGGGCCGCATGGTATAGTGTGCGACGGTGTTCTTACCCTTTACCCGGACCCTATGTCGGATAAAGGCTATTTTGTGCGTGTTGAACGTGTGGACGGGAAGACCACCTGGAACCTCGATATGCGGAAGATGCCGCACGGGGAAGGCGGTTTTTTGAACCGGATGGTGACTTTAAAGGAACCGGAGATCTTTTCGAACATAACGTCCGAGATCACTGTCAAAGACCTTAAAACAGTGCCCTGGCTGGCCAAGATGAAGACGGCGCTTGCCGTTCCTACGATAGGCGTCAAGGCGGAGCCGGCTACCAGTGTCCTTTTCTCTTATGAAGAGGACGCGTATACGTACCAGGATATATGGAAGAACGTTATTCTGACGTACGCGATCACGAATATCCTGTTGAACATGCTCCTGCGCAGGGAAACGGACAGGGCGTATAGAGCCCTGGATGAGGAACTCAACATTATAGCCTCTATCCAGAGGCAGCTTCTGCCGGAAAAATTACCCGATACGGACGGGCTCGAATGGGCGGCGCACTATTCCACGAGCGCCCGCGCGGGCGGCGATTACTATGATTTTTTCCCGCTGCCCAACGACCAGATCGGGGTCATTATAGCGGATGTCTCCGGCCACGGTTCGCCGGCCGCAGTTGTCATGTCGATGACAAGGCTTATTCTGCATACATATCCCGGCGAGGTGCAGCCCCCCGGGGAAGTCCTGGAGAATATGAACAGGATACTGGAAGGGCATATACTTCCCGGACAGTTCGTTACAGCTTTTTACGGGATAATAGACCTGAAAAACAGGACGTTGATCTGTTCCAACGCCGGTCATTGCTCCCCGAGGCTTTTCTGCGACCACAATGACGTGATAGACGAAGTGAAGTCAAAAGGGGGGCTGCCCTTAGGCATATCCGCCGACGGGGGATTCGAAACGACAAGTATAAAGTTCAAAAAGGGCGATATCTTTGTTTTCTTCACGGACGGCCTTACTGAGGCCATGAACAGGTCGAACGAGCTCTATGGGGAGGAACGTCTGGAGAGCATATTGAAGGGGCTATCGAACGAGTCCGCGGAAGAGATAAAAGATATTGTCCTTAAGGACGTGTCTGATTTTTGTGAAGGTGTGCCGCTTAAGGACGACCTGACGGTCATCGTCTCGAAGGTCAAAAAATGAACGGATCTCGCCTTAAAGGGCGGTTTTTTTATGCTTTCTGATTTGACATTAATGAAAAATGGTCTTGACAATAGCGCAAAAGGGTGATAAGATATGTTTGACTAATTCCTAACAAGAGTAAGGCCAAAAATGGACAAAGAGAGAAAATTTTCCCGCGTTATAAACTACCGATCTATTCCAAAAATCGAACCTAAAAAGCGAAAAAAAATGTTACTTTCAGTGCGTCTAATCTCCATAAATTATTAACGATATTAGCCTTATGGAAAATAGCCGACTATATATTTTAATGAATTAAACTTGTAAAGCACCTTGTGCGGTGCTATCCTAAAAGTAGGATACCTGACACAAGGCTTAGTGCTAAGTGGAGGTGCGACATGATCTTTAGAAAAAGCCCCGGACTTCTCTTCAAGATCCTCTCTCTTCTCGTCATAATCACATTCCTAACATCGCAGATCTCATGGGCAGGCAGGATCGATCGTCTCTTGCAGAAGATCGAAAAAATGGAGGCGAGAGGTGTCTCACCGGAGCGTATAGCGGAAAAATATACGAAATTACAGGAATTGATAGCCCGCGAACAGGAAATAGAAGAACGCCGGACCGCGAGGGAAGAAAGCAGATCTTCAGAAAAGGCCGAAGAGGACACCATACCTCTTAAAGGGCCGAGGACAGGTACGGAAGACGTTAAAACGATGTCAGGCGTTTTAGCGGAAACGCTTGAAAGCGAACCGCCTGCGGGGCCGCTTTCTTCTCCGGATATCACATTCACCTTCGAGACGGGGGCGGGAGATACCGTCTATTATGGTTATGAGAATATCGTCCGCGTCGAGAAAGCGGACGGCACTGTATATGACAATCTTGTCCTGGACGGGAATGACGATATCGTAAGCGGGGATATAACCTATACGGACGGGACGGTGCAGGTCATCGCTGCCGGCAAAGTCTCGACGGTAACAAAACCCGGTGGCACCATTTACACTTATAACGCCGATGAGATGATAGAGTCCGTTACGTATCCCGACGCCACTGTCGTTACGTATTCTTACATAAAAGACGGCAATAACGACGTTATAGAGACTATTATCACCGACCCCGAGAAAAGCTCCCACTACGACAGTAACAATGATCTGGTAAAGGTGGTGTTCAATGACGGCGAGACGGTGGAATACTCGAGTGGTTTCCTTTACAGGATCACCGCGGCGGACGGCAAGGTATACACTTATGAAGTGGTGCAAACAGGCGTCGATGAGTGCGAGACACACCTTAAGACCATAGAGTCAGCCGGGATCATCTACCACCTGGAAGATAACAATATCCACACGATGGAGCTTCCCGATAGATCGATACAGAATTTCGAACTGGACGGCGACCGGAAGCTGTACAACGGGACCCTTTGCTATGACGACGGTACCAACGTGCTTATCAGCCAAAGAAAAGTGGTCGAGTCCATTAACGCGGCCGGTGTCCAGACGACATACCAGTACAGCCCTGACGGGCTTACGTGTGATGTGACAATAGACGATAACGGGGATATCAGCCAGTACACGTATATAAAGGATATAGATACGGGCAAGTTCACGGTAGATGACGGCGCGACGCAGTATGAATATGACGCGTTATGGAACCTGGAGAGGTTCCAGGAGGCGATAGGCTCTTTTGAGCTGAACTACGACCTGGGCGGCGAATTCCTGGGCACGACGCTTACCCTGGTCGATGGCACGGTTAAAGAGTACGATACGGATCACAACATCACAAGCACGATCCTGCCCGGCGGCGCCGTTGCCGAATATTATGAGAGCGGTGATTCCGCCGGAAAAGTCGAGAAAGCCGTTTTTCCCGACGGCAGCGAGTACTATTATGAGTACGGGACGCTGCCGGACGGCGGCCTGAAAGCTTATAGAAGAGAGTCGTATGAGGAATTTGAGAACAAGACAAGATATTATTCCAGGATATCCTTTGATCATGCGCAGAACCCCACCCTGAAGACGCGTTTTGAGATGGATTCATCCAAGAGCACTAATTATTTGAACATGCGCGCTTACGGCAATTCGCCCGGGTTCATATGGACACAGCTTTACCTGTTTATTTCCAGCGGCACCCCGCGCATATATTATTACTACCGCAATTACGATACCGCGCAGTATGAGAACGATTACAGGACTTTGGATATTGACATAAAAAAAGACACCGAATATATAGGGGAATTCGTATGGACCCCGTCCGGGGTGGACGTGTACATATACGAAGCGTCCCAGCCCAGGCCCGCGACGCCTGCTTACAGCATAACCGATTCCAACTGGAACCCCTACTTTTCGACGGAGGGGACCAACGCCAACAATGTGATCGATCCATCCTCGACCGGTACATACTATAAGTATACGACCATAGAAACAGGCCCCGGCAGCAGCTCCATGAAAGGCGATCCCCTGCACGATACCGGATTCAGGTTCGAGTCCGGCTCGGAGTACAAATATTTTCATCACCAGGTGCGTGACTCCAACTGGACTTCAAAAGACGCGTTGTATTTTACCTATCAGAGCAACGGCACGGCTTTACTCCGGTGGACGTATTACGATGAAGATATCCACACCATGGTCAGTGAGAACATTCCCATCGATGTCACCCTGGAAGACGATGTGGATTATGTGTTCAGGGCCAAGCTCGAGAACAACGACCTGAAGCTTTATATCTTCGAGAAAGGCGCATCAAGCCCGGGAGAGGCTATATACATTTTGGAGAACGTCACCTGGGATATCCACGTCTCCAGCAGCATGACAGGCGGCGATATGGGTATTTCTGCGTATGACAGGATGGAGGCATATGAATACGACCAGGCGACAGGTGACATGCTAAGTTGCGTGCGGGTGGCTGAAGGGGAGACCATAACGTATAACTATGATGGGGACGGCAATATTGTCACGAAAGAGATAATCCTGGAAGACGGTACCATAAGGACCTACAACAGCGAGGGAAAGATCATACGAGAGGAAGACCCGACCGGAGGGGTTACGGAATATACCTATGACGTGGACGGTAACCTGATATCGGCGCCGATGCAGTACCCGGCCGGGACAGTTTTCACGTATTACGCGGGCGGAGAGTTCGCGGGAGAGGTCGAGACGGCCACTTTGCCGGACGGGAAGGTCATCTATTATGAATATGAGACCACCGGGGGCGGCAATTTAAGGGCGTACAAGAGGATATCATATCCCCATAGTAACATCACGTTCACTTACAATCCGACGGCCTACAACGATTATACCCTTAACCCCACGGTCAAATCATATTTTACGCTGGACGGTTCAAAAAACCTGCCGAATGCTAATACCAGAGCGTTCTCTTATGAAAACAACAAGATGGTAGACCTGCGTGTAGGTTGCACGGAGCAGGGAGTTTATATCGAGTATAGCTATTACGATAGTGATACCGGGGAGCGCATATCGGACCGCGCCAGTGATCTTGATGTCACTATAAATACAGATACAACTTATGTATCGGAGCTTGTCTGGGCCCCGGGGGGCGTAGAAGTGTATGTGTATGAATCGTCACAGCCAAGGCCGGCCGAGGCGCTGTACACTGTCGCGGAACGCGAATGGAACCCCGCGTTCTGTGTGGGAGGCGTAAACGCCGGTGTCGTGCTTGATCCGGCATCGACCGGTGTTTACAGAAAATCCTCCAATTATGCCACTGACACTGAAAACCCGATGAAGGAAAGCCCCATACACATGGCGGAGTTCACGTTCGATCCGGCGGCGCCGGGTAATTCTAAATACCTGTCGTACTGCGTAATGGGGTCGGCCAGTATTTTTGAGAGCAAATCGATATATTTCGGGTACTCGAACGACACGTCCACGATGAACCTCGCGTACTATAACGGTTCAGGCGACAGGGTCGTCGAGCCGGTTCCCATCAGCGTGAATTTCACCGACGGCGTGGCTTATGTCCTGCTGACCAGGATCGAGAACGGTGATATCAATTTCTATATGTTTGAAAAAGGTACCGCGAGCGTTACGGAACCGGGAGATCCGGTGTATACATTCGAGAACGCTACGTGGATGCCCAATATAGCCGCGAACATGAGCGGCGGGGATTTTAATGTCGTAACGTACGATGACCTCGATATATGCGAGTTCAATACGCCCGAGGCGCCGTTTTTTGACGAGGATGTCGCGGAGAACATGCGGAACAAAGATATCTTCCTGGATGGTACCGCCCTTCAATCCATAGCGGGGTATATGCCGGATGCGGATATGCCGCTGGCGTTCCCGGATGGGAATACAGACATCGTGAACGACAAATTATTTGATCCTGATGCGGTCACACCGCTTCCGGGGCACATGTTCGATCTTTTCGGGAACATCATCCCGACCTATGATTTTTCGGGCATCCCGTATTATGGCATTATCATGTACAATGACAGCGGCCAGGTATTGGGGATAACGGAACCGGACGGGACGGTCACCACTTATCCCGAACCTTCGGATGTCTGTCCGATCACGGCAGTGAACCTTACCGGGCCCGTAACGACACTTCCTTATGACGGGGTGATGGGCATAATAGACATTAACGCGTATCTCAACGGGGTAGCCTCAGAGATAGGCGGTGTCGCGTATACCTATCATGGCTCCGGCTACATAGAATCCGCGACGCTCAGCTCGCCCGATACTTCCGGTAACATATACTACCAGTATCTTGACGAGGACTGGGGCGGCCAGGGTTACGGCAGGGCGGACAGGTCCAGAAGGGAAACGCCCTTTAACAGCGAGTGGTCGCACCGTTATATATACGATCCCGATACCGGTGTCCTCGTCGAAATAAAGGCCTATTCGGACGCGAATTGGACGCTTCTTCTGCCGAAAACCCTGCAGGATTTTATAGACGTGAGCCTTGATTATTTCGATCCGGCATACGGTACGATCGAACCCATTTTCGGTTATCCCCACGAGGGATATACTCATAAGAACTACACGCAGCCCACCAACCTCGGTTTTTACGCGCAGCTTCTGGCCAATGTCATAAGCGGTGATATCGTCTCGGAAAAGATGTCCCAGGCCGATGCCATAGCGGCGCTGGATAAGATGATGACCTCCTTGGTGAACGACCAGGCCACGATCGGGTTCATGGGCCTTTTACCGTGGATGTCTTTTAACGGGTCTTCCTGGCAGAGGGATGGCGGCCTGTACGGAAGGCAGGTGGCGTTCGGGGACAATGCAAACATGTCAGCTTCTATTGGAGCCTCAATAGGGGCTCTTTCGGACCCGGCACTGGCTGGGAATACTACCGTCCAGGCGATCAAGCAGAAGATGGAGGACTTTCTCGACGCGCAGGAAGCGGGTTACAATTATCTTTATAGTGAGGCTGCGGGGCTTTTCCGCTGGGGTTGGAATTTTGTCGACAATGAATGGTTTGGCGGGTATTTGACCATATTCAATAACGAATTCCGTTCAGGGGCGCTTTTCGTTATGCTGAGGTATAATTTCCCCGACAGTGTCTATTCGCAGCTTAACCTGCAGATGAAAGATTACCAGATGCAGGACGGTTCTACCATTTTTACCGTAGCGCCGTACGACGGCGGGGCTTTCCAGATGCTCTGGCCGACCCTTACGATGCCCGAGGCGGATAACCCCGCGATGAACAAGGCGCTCACGAATTTTGTGGATATAGCGCTGGATTTTTCCGACAAGAGAGGTCTGCCCGGTTTTGTTTCCGCGTGTTATGTTAACAAGAATGCTTACGCGGGCAATGCGGGTATAGCGGAGATAGCGGTCAATACGAACCCGGCGCGTTATGAGCAGGCGGCTTCTTTCTACACAATAGGGGCCGCGCGCATGGTGAGACCCGCGGAAATAGATCAGTTCCTCAGGGATATCTTCGTCGAGCACCCGGACCTTGTTACCACGCACGGTCTGTGGGAGGGATACAATATCGGCTTAAATAAGGTTATCGAGGAACAGATCGTGACGAATGTCGCCACCTACGTGATAGGGTTGGCGGGCAAGGGTCCTGAGCACATGACGACATACCTGCAGGATAAGGGGCTTTACGCGAGGCTCCAGACGATCTACGCGCAGTGCGGCCCGTCCGATGTGGTAACATCCGCGTACAACGCTTTTACCTGGGGTGACGGGGCGACAACGAGCTATCGTTCGGGCGACGAGTATATTTTCCAAAGTCCCAGTTTCCATTCGAACGGCACGGCGTTTCTGTTGAGCAGTTCAAATATGTCCGGCGGCACGCTGAAGATCACGTACAGGTCGACCACGAACGTCGGGAATTGTTCGATCGACTTGAAGCAGAAAGACCCGGACACGGGAAGTCTTTATATACGCCTTAAAGCATATACGATCAGTTTTGTAAATACCGGCGGAGTTGAGCAGGAGATATTGATAGACCTTCCTACGACCTCGGCATTACATGATATCGATGAGGTCGTATTGACGATATCTGGCGGCGACGGCGGTCCACTTGACATGACGATCACCGACCTCGACATTATTTAGATCATCACCACCCGCAAGTATCGATCGGCCGGCTTGAATATCAGCCGGCCAGACACCTTCCGCATCTTCCCATCCGGGATAGGAACATTTAACGTTAAACATAAAATAGTCAGATTAATATTACTTTATTTTGTCATAATAATAGGCTATAATGTAAGCTGTATGTTAGGATTATAAATACCAAGAAAGGGGTAAAATGATATCGTTCAATAAAAGCAATATCACCAGGATAATTTCTGTTGTTCTGGTCATTGTGTTTTTCCAGTCGACCATATTCTCCGCAGAGGCTCAGGCAGGTAAAAGTGAGATAAGGTCTAAATATTTGGGGGCAGTGATGTGGGAGAATGATCATTTCCTCAAAAACTCTCTTGCCGTGCAGCCGATGTGCGCCCCCACCATTGATGTTAATATTGACGAAGCGGGAAACGTGACATACACTGAGCCTGTTAAGGCCGATATTCATACCGAGGCCGCGCTTGCGTTTGTCGCGTATGCCGCCGGAATGGGTATGGCGGAAGGTTCACTAAGCGAGTATATCGAAAATACATTGCAAGGGGCTAATTTTGAAGAATGCCGCTTGGGTTATGTCGATGAACGAGGCGACGCATACTTTGCATTATATCGTAGAGAAGGTGCTGCCGGAACGCCTGGCGAAGTTGTAGATATCAGGTTCTCTGGATTACAGGAAGATGTAGAGGTTCCGGAAGGCCAGGGTGCCGTAATTAAACTGGCCGATAACAGGAGAGTTCTTGTGGAAGCAAGATATAAAGACGATCACCCGCGCGATGCCGGCTGGGAGTCAAGAGACGATCTCATAACGATACAAAATGTCGCTGAGATAGTAAAGCAGGGCAGGACCGGTGCGGCGCTCGAAGCGCTTTTTACCGATAGCCGGTTCCAGCAGGGTAATCGGCCCCAGGTATTTGCCGGAGTGTGTAACGCTCTTATTGAGGATTACTCATGGTTGGGCGGCAATCAAAGGGCGGATATTAAAGAGTTTCTTAACGCCGCAAAACAAGGCATAGTCGAGTTTTCAAGTCACAAGGATATTGCCAGGGCCGTACAGCTTCTGGCGGGACAGACGCTTACTATTATATCCTGGATCGAAAGAAGCATCCCGGGGACCGCGAAGATGCGCGTCACGGCGAATAAAAGCGAGATGATCACCAGTGGTAAGGGTGAAAGTTATATTTTGAATAACGCAGAAAACCTGCCGCCTGGCGTCGGTGTTGTGGAAGAAGAAGGAGGGAAAGGGTTATACTGGAGAGGTTCCGAAGGCATGGCGAAGCTGGGCTATAGAGGCATTCTTCGCCATGAAAATGTGCTTTTTGATGAGAAAAAACTCGAGGACGCAAAGGCGGCAGAAGCACTGTTAATGTATCTAATGGATCACGGTGTTTTGGAAGTTCCGGCAGGCTTGGAAGATTTAACGGACGACGGAATCGTAAGCACTTTTCATGAAACGTCTTTTCTTCATGATTTCCTGCCGGGGTCTTTCCAGGCCACAAGTACTGGTGCCGGGCACGACCAGGCCTCTAAGCTGGATATCAAGTATGTCACTGAGGGAAGAGGTATCCAGGTGAATGTGAGATACGGCGCAGATGGAAAGGTCAAAGAGGTGATACTGCAGAGGGTAGAAAAAGGCCAATGGGCCTTTGCCCTGCCGGGATGCGTTGATTACATGATAAACCTGGGAGGTTTGAGATTTAACGATACTTCCGTGGATCTGGATCTGGAGAGTAAGGATAAAAAGGAGCTTGCCGAAAAATATCCCGAACTTGCTGAGGCATTTCCGGGGATCATTGAAGCCTTTAATAGTCACTATGGCGAGGAAGATCCTGGGAAGGTCAGCGAGGCGATTGAAAAACTGAAGAAAGACGGAAAGCTGAGCGCGCCATTTCTTGGCGTAAGGCGGGATGGGAAGGATTATCTTGTGGCGAACAGCACTGAAGACTTTGATGTTATCTGGAGATCCGCCCCGGTGATAAATCCGGATGCCACTCTGGCAGGCATCTATTCCGGACTTGAGGAAAATAACCTTAGATTGACCCTGGAAACATTCAAAGACGGCTATAGGGCAGCCGCCCCGGTGTTACCTGAAAGCGCCGGGATTACAATGTTTGATGATGCGGATAGCCTGAATGACCTATTAAATATCGAAGGTTCCAGGTCACCGACTTTCCGGAAGACGGAAGGGATCTGTAGTTACGCAGATGAGAATGTTCCCTTTCTGTCCGAGATCTTCAATAAAGATGTCTCAGGGGACAAGCTTGTGAGAATACCTGTAGAGTCCGCCAAGATAATAGGTCCGGACAATTTAAAGGGTATTCTTTCCGAAATGAGCAAGGCCGGGAACGTCTATTTCGAATTATACTCTGCTGAAGGCGAAGGCGCAGTGGGCGATGACGAGTATGAGGAGTTAGGCATTGAAAAGAAAGAGTTCCCCCATGAGAGCAGCAGGGAAAACACCGTTACATTATTGCCTGTATGGAAAGCGGAGAAACTATTCCCGAGGGATATATCTATCATCGGCAAAAGAAGCATAGGAGAGGTGGATCCGACAAAGACCATACTTTCGCCCGTTGGTTATAATTTTGACAGGACGGGTCTTGTCAGAAGCATCTTCCTGGGTTTGAGGCTGGCCAGGATAGCCGAGCTGAAGCGAAAAGCCGAAGCTGAACCTGATAATGCGGAACTGGCCGGGAGCCTTGCCGGGTTCATCAGGGAAACGCTGGACCAATATAAGGCGTTTTGCAGGTCCCAGGGGTTCGAGAGATTTACGGTCAAAGAAGAGGACTTGCTGAATATAGCGGCAGGGGAGGATGTAAACCGTATCCTCCAGGGGCTTAACAAGCTTATTGAGTCCCTGCCGATAGTTCCGGTAAATCCGGAAGAGTTAAGAGAGGTTTATGAACGAGCGATGGAAGCGGTGATCAGAGCATAAAATAATCCAGATATCCATAGACGTGATATGCTGGTAGCTTGGCAAAAGAACCGGGTTCAATATGAACCCGGTTCTTTTTTATATACACATCGGGTGTATATACACCCGATGTGTATGTAAAGGTTATAAGGTGTTGTAAATAAAGGGGTATTAGCTAAGTGAGATACCCGCTTGTGTTAGGGTTTAAAAAATGTAGCTCTATTCGTGACAGGTAGCGGTTTTGTAAGGTATAATTAAATTAGGAGTATTACAGAGGCTAAATTTACGGGGATCTCTTTCTCTTGAAAAGGGCAGTGGTGTGCCCTATCAAGTGGAAAATGATTTTGTGTATAAGTTTATTTAAGACTTTTGAAAAGAATAAATAGGGTGGTTATGATGAACGGATGGATGTGTGGACATATCAGAACGAAGAAAATGATAAGCGTTGCCGTTTTACTCGTTTTCTTTGCCAGCTTTGTCCTCCCGGACGCATGGGCCGCAGTGGATAGAGGGGGGGCTCCCCATGATATTTCCATCCCCGCCGGAGGCGAATACGCCAGTCTCGATATAGATACCTTTACCGTTCCCGCTCACCTGGGCGAGATCAGGGGTAAGTTCAAAGGGACTTCAGACAAGGTGATCGTCCACATACAGGACGCGCACTGTAACCTTTATGCCCAGCGCAAGATCTCCGACATCATAGGATACCTGAACAAGGAGTACGGAATCGAAATGGTGAACCTTGAAGGCGGCGTGGGCGATTATGACCTTTCGGTATTTACCGCGATCACGGGTGAGGCGATACGCCGTGAAGTTGCCGAGTATTTCGTGAAGAAAGGCGAGGTGAACGGCGCGGAGTTCTACGCGATAAACAATCCCGGCAGGGTAACATTATGGGGCGTGGAGGACAAGGACCTGTATATCGAGAACCTCAAGGTATACAGGGATTCTCTGGCGTATAAGGAAGAAACCGATAAATACCTGAAAGAGCTGACCCACCTGTTGAACAACCTCAAACGTCATATATACACGACACAGCTCCTGGATATGGACATGGCATATAACGCGTACAAGGCCGGCAACACGGAATTCCGGGAATACCTTGAATTTCTGCTGGAGAAGGCAAAAGAGCATTCTATAGACCTGAACGGGTTCAAGGACCTGCGACTTTTGGCGGAATCCATGGAGATGGAAGAGAGGATCGATTTCAAAAAGGCCGATACAGAGAGAAATGCCCTTATACGCGAGCTCAAAAAACGGCTTTCCAAGAACGAGTTACGCGAACTGGTGGCCAGGACCCTCGATTTTAAGACCAAAAAGGTCTCCCGCAAGGCGTTCAATGAGTATCTCTTGAAGAAAGCCGGTGAGCTGACCATAGATCTGGACCGGTTCCCCATGCTGTCGATGTATATAGATTACGTCACGGCGTATGAAGCGGTAGACCGCGCGATGGTCATGGATGAAATGGAAAAGCTCGAGGCGGACATAAAGGAGAAGTTGTTCAGGAATGACAGGCAGCGCAGGCTGGATAAGCTTTCCAGGAACCTGGCCCTCCTGAAGAACGCTTTCTCCCTGACGCTCACAAAGAGCGACTACAGGTATTACCAGGAAAATAAGAGTTCCTTCGAGATGAACAATTTCCTGGAATTTTTCCGTGAAGAAGCTCCGAGATACAGGATAACCGCGCGGCCCGACAGGAACATCACGAAACTGGACGAGTACCGCGAGGATATCTCAAGATTCTTCGAATATTCCTTCAGCCGGGACGAATTTTTTATCAGGAACATGCGTTTTGACGAAAAAGCCGGCAGCGTAAAAAGCGCGATACTCATGACCGGCGGGTTCCATACCGAGAACCTTTGCGAACTGTTCAAGGGAGAAAACATTTCGTATGTCTCTGTCCTGCCTAAATTCACCAACCCGAGGGATTACAAGAGCCCGTATTTCAGCCTTCTCGCCGGGGAGACCACAGGCATAGAGCAGATGCTGAGGCTTGCCTTCCTTGAGGTGGGCATGATGGCCATAGCCGCAAGGCTGAACCCGGAGCTGGCAGGTGCCGCGTATGGCGAAGCGGATAGACTAGCGTTTAAGGTCGCCGTACCTGTGGTAAGGAGGATGATGGAATACATGCGTGCCCGAAGGGGGGAGAACGTCAGAGTCGTTCTGGTGGATGAGCGTAAAGAAGCGGATAGCAGGGAGAGGATAGTTGCCTCTATGGGAAGCGGAGAAGAGATCATAGAGGTAGGTTTGTGGGACACTTTAGTTAAGCCCGGGGCGCACTCATATGACGAACTTTTAAATACAGGTTTTATGAATCTTTCGGACGAAGATGTACAGATCATACTTAGAAGGTGGATGTTGCGGGTCCTTCCTCCGGCCCGTGTTGTTCCCGCAGGTGGGATCGTAACATTTCCGAGTACGTATAAAAAAGGGAAAGAAGTAAAGTTACAGCTTGTAGGTATTCCCAAAAGAATAGAAAGCGCAAAAGGTATCACTTACGTTTTAGGAGATAAACCACTTGATACCCTGGGGCGATTTGCTTATATTTTTGAAGCGGAAGCGGTTGACAGTACAGGTAAACACCTTGACGATGTCGCGATAAAAATAATGAGACCGCGCGTAACCGCTGAGAATAATTCCTTCATTGTGGCTTTTCTCCAGGAAAATGCGATTTCGGAAGAAGTAGATGGCTTGGATGGCGGAGCGATCGAGAGGCTTGATGCCGGATTTTTGGATAGAGGCATAGCTGTTACTAATACCGATCAAGCCGCTTTTGCTGAAGACAGAACGCATTTTCATGCTACAACAGTTCTTCCGGGTTCTTCCGATGATGATCTTGAGCGCGGTGAGCGTTTTAGCGATCTATATTTTATGGTCCAGGAACTGGTCAAGCCAAGTCAGGAACCGGGGCGATTTAGAGGGACCCTTGCGGATATGATAAACATGCGAAAAAGCAAAAGGCGTACAGGAGAAGATGGTGTAACAAAAAGTGAAAAAGCTTTTTCGGCAGAAGAACTCGATGCGCTTTATGAAGATCTTTTCCCGGAAGAGGTGATCAGTAGTGTCAGAGACCAGCTTCTCGAAGCGGTTGATATCATGCATGAAGAAAAAAACATTCTTCATAACGATCTGAAGCCGGAGAATATTTTTGTCATTGAGGAGGAAGACGGGAGCTTAACGGTCAAGATCAGTGATTTTGGCCTTTCCGTGAAAACGCCTAATTGTGAAATATCTTCGAATTTCATCATGGGTTCACCACAGTTCATGTCGAATAGAGCCTTCCGTGATAATGTTTACAATAGAAAGTCGGATCTGTACGCGATCGGTTGTACTCTTCACGTATTATCAGGCAAAAGGCCCCTCGGCATGAGATCTGTAGACGAAAAAGTTGCTGCTGAAGCTGTTGCAGCCGCTGCAGTTACGCCTTCTTCTAGTTTTATTGGGGCAGAAACTTCTTTTCTCGCGAGTGACAAGCTTGGTGATATGAGTATTTCACATTTGCCAACATGGATGGAAGGCAAAGAAAGGGAAATAAAAGAGATGTTTGCGGATAGTACCCCTGAAAACAATCCAATGGCGTGGTTTATCGCAAGGCTTTTAAAAGAAAATCCGCAAGATAAAACTGCCCCCGCGGTGGTGAAATTCAGTGACGATTGGGGTTTCGAAAATGCCCGCGACGCCCGTGCCGCTCTTGAAGAAATAAAGACAGCAAAAGCCGCCCCGGAAGAGCCGGTCGAAGCCAGAAAGGCGGAACCGAGAGGGGGCACGCGTAAGGCTGCCGAGAATATTATAGCGCACTCCAAAACGCCCAGGGATTTCGGGCCAGAAATATCCGGGGATATTGGCATATTTTTCGGGGATATAGGCCAGATGAGAGCAAGGTCACTCGAGATAATCGAGCGTACGTATGGGGAAACACTTGACAGGGGGGAAGCAGAAAGAGCGGTTAATGAATATATAAACAGGACCGTTTCGATAATAAACAGGTCACTGGAGGAATATGGCGGCACGGCGTTCCGAAGGAACCAGGTAAGCGGGGATGAGATAGTGGCGGTTTTACCCATACCGGAAGGCGAGAAATATCAGGAAGATTACTTGCAGGACAGGCTTGACGGGGCGATGGAAGCGCTCAGGTGGCATCTTTTGTCGGATGTGACCGGGGAAAAGGCGGAAGTTTTCACCCGGGTCGCGCTTACGCCCTTCGGCGGCGGAGTGGTGGATATGGTGAACGACAATGACAATAAGGAGATGGAAGACAAAGATATCCTGGAAAGCTATGTCGCAGCAGCCGAGAAGATCCAGGAGGAAAAAGCGAAGAGGGAAGGAGAATTAATAACTGTTTATGGTAAAGAGGCTTTTAAAAGAAAGGCAGAAGAACCCCGCAAGCATTTTCTTGAGGATACGGCAAAAGATGAAGAAGATAAAGAAATACGCGATCGCATCAAGACGGGGAACATGTATGAAGCTGTTCGTACCGCGCGGGAGGATCGCTATAAAGGTCTGGACGTGCCCGAAGCGATACTTGAGCCGCTGGAACCGGATTTTCCCTGTTTCAGGATGGAAGATCTGGAAACCATTTGGGATGAAGCCCGGAAAGAGACCGCGGAAAGAGGCGTGTACCTTGTGCGGGGTCCGCCGGACACGATCTTTGTGATATTCGCGCTTGGTAACGGTAAGGCTCAAATGGTGGTGAGAACAGCACATTACAGACCGATAGGAGACAAGGCAGAGACAAAGTTCCGAGAGATACGCGAAGCATCAGGGCGTCCGGGCATAAGACACATGGACTATTTTCCGTATTACGGTATGAAAGAACCGCAGGATTCCATAGGGGATCATGCGGTTTTTGACAGGTTGATATGGGAAGACATCACATATTACAGAGAGGCATTTTCGGATCTTTTTGATGAACGCGCGCCGGATGATTTTTTAAGCAATGAGGACATTGAGGGGGTGATAAAAGACAGGGAAGTAGAAGAGGAGGGATACGGGTTTGAAATAACGTCTGACATGCTGGTATATGCGTCTGATGACCATGAGGGGGTTAAGGGTGAGATAGAGAGCATCATCAAAGGATCGCCCGATATCGGGGAAAGAGGCGAAATGGGAGAAGAAATACTGGCGTATATCACGGGAGTGTTGCAAAAAATGGAAGAAGGGGCGTTCGTGATCAATATGATCGACATGATGAGAACAGCCAGGGAGGAAGTAACAAGGTTAGGGTATGAAGCCGGTACCGGTGAAATGGTCGAGAAAAAATATGACAAAGAGAGGGATGACGATTCTACGAAGAGGGCGTCAAGCGAAGTCATTAATATCTCCATGCAGAAGGGTCGGTTGCTGGAGGTTTTACGCGGATATGTAGCCGCGCAGAATACATGGGGTGGACACAGGAGGGATTCTCTTGGGCAATATTACAGGGATTCCAGCCTGAGCTTTCTGGAGCGCAGGGTTTTCTGGGATATGTCCAGGATATTGCAAGACATGTTTAGAGGTACAACCCTGGAATGGCGTAGAAGTTTTGTAGCGCAATTCGTCGATTTCCCGCTCCTTTTGAGATACGCGATGGCACAATGCCCTCAGATAACGGGTAGCGCCCAGAACGTTTTGTGGAATACGGAGACTATGAAGTCAAAAGATGACAGAGCGCTTCGGGAGGAGTTGATAAAAGAGTATGAAGATGGGTATTTCAGCCTCGACCAGTTTTTGGAGGGCCTCAATAAGGCCGAGGCTAAAGCAGATCTGGCCAAGGGGTCATCCGGTGAGAGATTCCTTACCGCTCTTAAGGGAAGAATAGAAGCGCGCTTGGAAAACAGATCAGTAGAATTACTTAAAATAGCTACGTTAGAAGGTAGAGAAAGAGGAGAACCACTGGAACTGACAGCCCGTCTCATGAGGGCGGGAAGGGCGATTGATGAAGAGCCTGAAAAGGTCGTAGAAATGCCGACTGAAGTCAAAGTTAAAGGAAAAGGTAGCCTTATAGGCAAATTGTATGCAGATGATGGTGAATTATTAACGGAAGGATTTCAGACAAAGGTGGAAAATGGGAAATTAATTATTACACACGACAGAAGGACTTCTCCCGCAGAGGTTGACCTGGCATCCGAGAGTTTTAGCAGGGAACAAAGAGAACAGCTAGTTAGCTATTTGTATGATACGTTTTCCGGGGAACGCGTAACTTTTTTAATAGGTAAAGATCGAGATATTATGAAAGGGTTCATAGAAGGATTTGCGGCGGACTTGAAAAATCCTGAATTTAAAGTTGTTTTGCTTGAAGATCATGAAAACGTTTTGGGCTATACCGATGAAAAAGGGAAGGTATTGTATATTAACAGGAATCTCAGTAGTAGCCCCCTTACTTTGGTCCATGAGAGGATAGAAAGTTCTGAAGGACTCATTGAAGGCAAGATTGTGGGGACAGAAGAGGGGGTTGATCCCAATGATTTTAAAGATGAGCATTTCCGGGATATGATCGCACGGATAAAGCAGGCTCAAGAAAAGGGGAAAGAGTTCAGGGAACTTATCAGCCGACATACAGAATCAAAGGGAGCCGGCAAGGATCCAAGAGAAACATATAAAGATAGGTTTCTTGTTGATTACCCCAAAATACATGATATCGAGAGAAAAGGCGGTATATTCAGATTTCTCGAGATATTGGATAAAGAGATGATGGATGAAGGCAAGGGGCATATGACAGAGGGTGAAATAGTCATGGCGCTTTATAATTATTCACTGTGGAAAGGCATGGACGTGGGTGTCGAAGTGCTCTTTTATGGATTTCAGGACAAGATAGATCCGGCAGGGAATCTAGACCTGACAGAGGATATACAGGAGATGTTAAGGAAACTGAGGAGGGGGGACAGGAACATTATCCTGTGCCGGACGAATATCAAAGCAAAGAGCGTGCAGGAAAAATGGGGGAGGGCAGGCAGCAGAAAGTTCCGGAAGATCGGGGTAGACACACTGTTTAAAACATATGAAGGCGTCGAGGAGCTCAAGGATAGTGTAAATAAAGCCATCGCAAGAGCTGAAGAAGATAAACGAGAAGGAAGACCCTATACAAAGATATATATTGACTGTCTTACGGGACTCAACAAAGAGCGTACCGGACCAGATCCGAAGAATCCTGAGTACGATGAAGCAATAAAATTATGGAAGGAAAATAAGGAATATATAGCTATTGGCCCTGATTTGCTTGACGAGCGTCTAACCTTGGAAGATTTCAATGTAAATGTACTGAAGGTAATGTATTTTGGAAGCTTTGTTTTGAATGACAAAAGGATGAGAGAAGATTTTGGCATGCAGCCAAATGACCTTGTTGATTATAGAAGGGATTTTATAAATAAGATGCAGAGATTTTTCTTCAAGTTTGATAACTTAAAAGACAGATTTTTTGGAGGTAAAGATGTTTCAGAAGCATCTGCGGCACAGCTCGACGATTTCATGAGGGCTTTGCGGAATGGACAGATTTTGGTGGAGACGACTCCTATGGACTTGGAAGATTTACGAAAATTAGATAAATCCTTGCGTGAAATATATAAGTCGCTGTAATTGTTGTGCTTAAAGAGTAGCTTTTGGCGAAAATATAGCAGGGTGCAGGGACAATAGTTAACATTTAAAAAAGCAAGCTACATTTTATTGCCTTGTTAGAAAAGTGGCAGTAAACTATATATTGGGTCAATAGATAGGAGAAAAATGGTGATAAGGTCTAATATTGTCGTTAGAAGATAAGAAAGCATATTTTTATGAAAACTAAGTAAAAAGATTTAAAAAGTATAAAAGTGAGGGTTGCCATGAATACCAAAAGTCCGAAAAGAATGAGGCTGGTAATAAAAACCATCAGTGTAGTGGTGCTGTTTTTCTTTGTCTGCACTTATATCTTCAATGGCGCCTGGGCAATTATTGTGGATCCTCTTACAATGCCCAAAGTTGACAAGGCCGAGATGATTTCAAGGCTAAACGTTGATACATTCAGCATATCACCACAGCTGGGGACTATTAAGTATGCGAGCAAGGGTGATTCAGATATTGTGATTGTACATATTCAAGATGCCCATTGTAATTATGCCGCGCAGAACAAAATTGCAGAAATAGTGGAATTTCTTAATAAAGAATATGGCATCGGGGTTGTGAATCTTGAGGGGGGGACAGGAAATTATGACCTTTCAGTTTTTACCCGTATTTATGACAAAGATATACGGAAAGACATCGCTGATTATTTTGTAAGATGGGGACAGGTCAACGGGGCAGAACTCTTTGCGATTAATAATCCGGAAAAGGTTACTCTTTGGGGTGTTGAGGACACCGATCTATATATAAAGAACCTTGATGTATATAGGGAATCACTTGGATACAAGGATGCGACAGACAAATATATAAAAGAGCTTGATTATTTTATGAGAAATCTGAAGATCCATATTTTTTCTGAGGAACTATTGCAACTCGACATAAAATACGCTGAGTACAAAACTAATAAGATTGAATTCAAGGAATATCTAAAGTATTTGCTCAGTATGGCCAAACAAAAAGGCATCAAGATTAAGTCGTACTCTAATATATATCTTTTAAGCCAAGCACTTGAACAAGAAGATAAAATAGATTTCAGAAGGGCGAACAATGAAAGGGAAGAGCTTATAGATCGATTGCGGCAGGTGTTGTCAAAAAACGATTTGAAAGAACTCATATCAAAAACTGTTCAGTTCAGGAATAAAACTTTGTCTCAAACCGATTTCTACGAATATCTTATTGAGAAAGCCAGATTAGTAGGGCAGAAGATGGAAGATTTCCCAGAACTACGTAAATTTATAATATATATTTCTTTGTACGGTGCTGTGGATAAGTTCCAGGTGATGCAGGAAATGGAAGCCCTCGAGGGCGAGATTAAGGAATCCTTATATACCAATGACAAACAGAGGGAGTTGGGCATACTTTCGAAAAACCTCGTATTGACCAGGAATATATTTGATATCTCGTTTACAAAGGAGGACTACGTTTATTACAAGAAGAACAAAGCGGCGTTTGACGTCCAAAATTATATCAGGTTCATTGAAAGGGAAGCTCCTTTGTACAGGATAACAGCTAAGCTTGACGAAAATATTGGCAGGCTTGATGAATATCGCAACAAGATATTCAAATTTTATGAATATTCGTTTGAGAGAGACAGGATTTTTCTTGAGAAAATAAAGCTTTCCGGCGGTAAGACCAAAACAGGGATAATAGTTACCGGAGGTTTTCACACCGAGAATCTACTCGAACTCTTTCAGAAGGAAGGTGTTTCATATGTATCAATTATCCCTAATTTTAAGATGGAGGAAGGATACGAATCTCCTTATTTCAGGGTTTTGTCAGGCGGTATGAGCCCATTAGAGAGATCGATTGAAGCAGCTATGTCTGCCTTACAGGTGTATGATCTGTTTTGCGGCGAAAATTCGGAAAGAGTCTGGGGTCCGGAGAGGCTGCAATTGATGTGGCTGACGGTGGAAGCCATGAGGGAAATGCTTCATGCCAGGAAATATGGCAGGGGCGAAGACAGGGCTCGGGCGATAGAGTTTGCTGATAATGCCGGGTTTCTTTTGTTTGAGTTTAACGCACGCGGTGATGTTGTCTGTAATCATGTGGCTGCCGGGACTACTCTTCCTGCAGGATGTTTTGTCGCCCCAGGGCTATATAATTTAGGCGACTTCGCAAGCATAAGAAATGCCCTCCACCAGGTCGGGCAGGACAGGAACATAGCGGAGGGAGAAAGAGATATTGCAAGAGCCGAAAGGGCAAGGGAGTTTGTTGATAGCCGTTTGCCGGATGATGGTATTTTAAAAACAGCATTGAACAGTGTTTGGACAAAAACTGAATATATTGATGAAGACGGAAACGTTAAACCGCTCCCCGAAGGGCAGCGAGGTGTGCAGGTAGTAAAAGGGCTTCTTCAGGCGCATGCCGGACAGATGGTTTATCTTCCATCTTTGAATGCAGATGGAAGGGAGCTCTCGGACGAAGAACTGGCTGCTAAACTGGTGCATGAACTTGTGGCCGGTACATTTAGAGGCGGGATAGTCGATGGCGAAGAAGTCGATTCTCATACTTTGGCGGCGAATGTTGAGGGAGCCTTTGTGGCAGCTTTGGCAACCGGAGATTATGCCGCAATGGAGAGACTGCTCGAAGATTCCAGGGATTTCGGGTACAAGGTAGAAGACCGGCATACTGGAGAGGAGGGAATATTCCTCTGGGATATGGAAGCGTTTGAGAGGCTAGAATTGGGTGCCGTGAGAGATTTAGCGGCACCGACGGGTATTGCTGCTCCGGATACCCGAGCTCAGTGGAAACGATTTACACGGGAGAACTTTGCTGAAGCAGCAGTGACTATATCAGGATGGATTGACGGCGTAGCTGTTATAGTAGTAATTGGACTGGGAGCTTATATGGGGTTTGGGACTTTCCTGGTTGACTATAGTCTTCCTTTGATTTCAAAAATAATAATAGCTAGTTCATCCGCTAAAATGTTTAATGCGATAAGAGCAGCACTTAAGTTAATGCCCGGTGAGATAGCGGCCAAATGGGAGGGCTCGGCAGGCATAATGGGCTTTTTCGGTTCCAGACGTCCTACAGCGCGTCAAGTTGAAAGGGCCGCCGAGCCTACAACTACACCGCGAGATGGAAGAGCCGGTCCCATAACAATAGAGGAGCCCGCAGTTGAACGAATAGATCCCGATCTGAGAAGAAAACTAAAAGAAGTTCAATCAGCGTTTAAAGGAGTGTTGAGGTCAACTATCGTTCCAGGCGTTTGGTTCCCTGAAAGAAGCACATTGAGTAATATATTGATTGAAGATATCAGTAATATTGCGACTACAGGAAGAGGCGACTTAGGTTGGTTTACCTCTCAAGTTATAGGAGCTATGGTAAAGAGGAAATGCACACCGGATATAGTCCGCGATTTTAGCGAAAGATTTACCGCTTTATTGCAAAGAGGCCAACCCCTTTATACTGGAGATATATTGATAGCTTCATATCCAGGGCTTTCGGCCGCACTTACCAAAAGCAGTGATGAATTTAGCCGTTTTGCGGTAGAAGTGGCTATGAGAGCTGAAAGGGAAGAAGCGGCAAGACAAGAACCTGCAGACAGAGCTACAGCAGCTGGCAGGGGCGCAGCGCAACCGGTTGACACAGCATGGTGGACTTATATTTTTGACCATTTAAAAGTTCAGGATCCGCAATATCAATATACTAGAAAGATCGCGGATTGGTCCAGAGGCAATCCTGATACTCCTATAGTTGACGAAAATAGAATTGCGCGTCTTGAAAGCCATATTGATCTTCTTAATACTAGAGGAATTGGAAATTCAATCGAGATCGGGAAGGCGATGAATACATTTATAGCTTATTTGATATGGGCGACAAGGACATCAGAAGGAATGGATGAGTTTGGCAATAATTATCTTCAAGGAATTAATACGAGCGGATTGATCGCGGGACTTGAAGCGCAGAGGCAAGCTTTAATTGATGCTGCCTCCGGCAACATGGGCAGGTGGATTGTTGTAGTAGACGGTGAAGAGGTGTTGGCAACTGACGGATTTATGACAGACGAGACAGAAAGAGCGGGCCGCAGGTATCTTGTTGTCACTCATACACCTTCTGGAGATAAGGCCGAGGTAGAGATAACAGAGGCACCTGAAATAACTAAAGGAACAGTTCTTGATTCTTTGCGGGCCTTTCGTGATAATGCAGAAAGGATGAGAAAAAGAGGGATCGGCAATACCTTGACGGATGATGAGATGAAAGCGATTGAATCGCTTGTAGAAAGAGTGGGTGCTGTTACGGATGTGTCAGCTATAGAATACGATGAGAGGGTTATAGGACATTTTGGCACTAATAACAGGCTGTATCTAAATAAGGTTCTGGTCGAAAATCCCATGGCCCTTCTTCATGAGAGGATTCATAGTATGTATTTTGATGTTCCAACAGGGGCTAAAGAAATCAACATACATACTGTAGCCCGCGGTTGGGGGGATGACCCCAAAATATCGTTTGATGTCCGTTTTGGGGAGGGCGCAGTTGTGCCACTTCCGAGCAATGAGGACGAGTTTAAGAAATTTATAGATGATAGAGATGCGGACACGATGGAGTTCATGGGCAGGCATTTGACTGAAGATGAGAAAAAGTGGGCTGAATATAATTTTGACCAGATACAGAAGGGTAACCGACCAGAGGAACTTGTGAATGCTATTGGTGCGAGGATATTGTTCTACGGTCTGCAGGACCATATGGACTCGGAGAGCAACGAAGCACTTTCACGCAATATAAGAGAAATAAAGAGTGAGATAAGTAGGGGTTGCACGAATATTGTGTATGATGAAGATTATAATATTGAAAAGGCCAGTGTCCGTGAGAAATGGGCAAGAAAGGCTGGCAGAAAAGTGACGAGGGATTGGGGAGTGGATAATGATTACAGGACGTTCAATAAGAATAAAGATAATAAGAGCACCAGAGAAAATCTTGATGAGGCTTTGGGCGCGGTGAGGAGCATGAAGGCGAACAATCCTGAAAGAACGCCGATGGCTATGTTCAAGTGTGTTGATCCCGAGACGTTGAGAGAGCTACGGAGTTTTCTAGCTGAGGATGGAGAGTATAGTGATTTGAAGGGTGTGGTGATCATTCTTGATAAAACGCAAAAGGATCCAAGGAGTTACACTGATAATATATTGAGGCTTCTTATTTATGCAAATGACGTATTGAATGAAAAGAGAACGGGAGAGTATTTTGACATTCCCGAAGACAATCCGGTAAGGGTTGATCTTAGAAAGGGCATTACCAGGCGTCTCGTGAATGCCCGTTTCCTTCAGATTGGGCAACTTTTTAAGTTTGGAGTGCGAGAAGACGCAGACATTGACAGAATGAGTACAAGCCAGTTGAATGAATTGTTTGAGAATCTGTATTATGCGACTGATCCTAACTTTATTATTAACATATCGCCTGTAGATTGGAAAGAGATTCCCGACTATAATGACGCGATGGAGGAGGTCTATAGGTCGCTGTAACATGCAGGTTTCAGGTCTCAGGTGGCAGGTTTTTGGAATGCGTTAGCTCACAAAGGGTTAGCGCATTTTTTTATGAATTTTAAGTTAGAAGTCAAAATAGCTAGAAATAATAATTGCCTTTTTTTTAGTTTTATGTTAAATTGAAATCAGATTAACAATACAAAAAGTAAGCTATTAACTTTTTAAAGCGAAAGGTGTAAATGTGCAGAAAAGTTCAGGGAAAATATACATTAAACTCATATCGATATTAATACTAATTTCTTTTAGTATGTCTCTTACCGTTTCTTACTCTTACACATCGACTAACAGCGGAAGAGGGTCGGTTTGCGAGCTTCATCCGGGGCTGATGGTTGACGACGATGAAGCGTATTTAGAATGGCTTATTTTGGGGCAAGTGGCAAAAGATTTTAGTATTTTATCGTCTGGGATAAAGGGGAAGAATCTCTTTTCCTTTTGGGCTGGACAGGTAACGGAGGTCTTGTTTACAAAAACGGAAGAGATAAAAGGATTCGATGGTGTTAACGGTGCTAACGAAGTTGTGAGTGGATTTGTTGTTCCGTGTTTTATGGGAGGGAGGAAATATTTTGGATTGACAACCAGGTTCAAAGATAACGGGATAAAAAGTGAAATTTTTCCAGAAAGTCATTTCTTTGATACTGAAGTCGAGAAACTGGTTGGTAAAGGAAATTTAACGGACGATCAAGTGAAACGATTGCGAGAAGTAAAAGTGTTAGAAGAGGATGAAGAGAGATGTTTCATGCATGAAACGGATCAAAGTATACGAGCGATGGCTGTTTTTATCGGAAGGATAGCGGGGGGGCAGGCTAAAGAACAATTTCTGGGAACAGTGAACACTCGCGATGTCCCTCTTGTGGCAGGAAACACTGATAAAGAACGGGCGTTATCTATATTGAAATTAGGACTACTAGACAGGTGGAATATTGAGGGGAGAGAAGGGCACCGTATAATTTTGGCATTTGAAGAATTTTGGGAAATGTGGAAGAAAGGCGATTGGAATGATTTTGATGCAAATGAAAAATACCCGGCTATCGTTGCCATGTTAAGACGTGCCCAGCCAGAAGTTGGAGATTCTTCTAAACCTGAGAAAATTTCTAATGAGGGTTCAATAACATTTGATATCTATGCGTACGAGAAGATGTATAACCTCAGAGGCATAAACATCCTGGATTGCTGGGAGGTTGAAGAAGACATAAGAAATGTTATAAAAGAGGAATCTGAACGTGCGATGGTAAGGCATAACAAGATGGTAGAGAAACACAATGTTCAAGTTGGATTTGAGGAATGGAAAAGAGTATCTGCAGAAGACATGGTAGGCATGGACCCCGAAGAAATAGAGATAAAACCTATTTCTAAATGTTTAATACCGACCGATATGTCGGATGAAACAGGCAAGCTTGCGATAAACGAAAATTTTGTTAAATTGATGCACTTACTAAAAAGCGGGATGAAAGGTGAAAATGGGGCGATATATTTGGATCAGAAAAAAGGCGTGGTCGAAAGGGAAGAGGTTGAATTAACCGAAGATCAGCTCCGTGAGTTGGAAGAAATAAATAAAGGTAAGGGGACGAATGAAAAAATGACAGAAGATGAGTATATAGAAAAGTATATTAAAATGGGAGATTTATACTCTGCGATACTTTATTCTTTTGCCCATCATTTTGTCGGCCATTTCCCCATAAATAAGAAATGGGGCATCCCTGTTTATAATCCGGATGAATATGTTGTACAAGGGGAAAGAGGAGAGGAAAAATATATTTACACAAATCTTCTCGGGTTGATGTATTATTGGATAGTACTTGTTGAAAGGATGCCACCAGCAAGCCGGGGAGAAAGGTTTATAGAGGAGTATCCATATATATTCAGAAAACTTTCTGATGCTGAGAGAGAAAAACTCCAAAAAGATTTTCCAAGATTGTGTGATATTCTTAATAAAAGGAGGGTTTTTCCCTATCCTGCACTGCCAGTTTTTACGGACACGTCTAGGGAAGAAGTGGAGGACCTTCTTGAACCACTCCCCTTTAGGATATTTCGACTTCTCTCGTTTCTGAATGAGCCATTGAGTAGAGATAGGATAATCGCAGGTTTGAAGATATTTATCCCAGAAAGAGTGCAAAAGTGTCTGGATGATCTTGAGGATTTGGGTGTTTTATCTTCATCGATTGATTCGGGAGAAAAAAGGCATGAAACTGTTGTAATGTCCCCCAAGGAAAAAATAGAGATAAAGAAGCTTTTATTAAACAGGGATCTTACGGATAGTGCGGATTATAGCAAGATTAAGAAGGAGATATATCCGATGATCGAGAAAAGATGGGGGGATTCAATTGTGCGATCTTTAGTTGCACGGGAAGCCGAACCTCCAGGAGCTGTCGAAGAAGAAAAGAAAAAGATGGTAATAGGAATAGAAGAAGATCTGTTTGCCGGGGAACAGGGGATGATGCTTCAGCCGCTTATCCAGGAACTCGTTCAATTAGGAAGGGAAACAGGGACATTTGAGGTAGTAAGGGGAAATGCCGATGAACTCGGGGAAGCTGTGCAGTCTGTGATGAATAAAGAAAATGCTCAGCCTGAAAATGTAATTGTATTGGCCAAGCCTGAAACTTGTATAGGCATTAAAAATACGTATAATACTGGTGTAGAAAACGCTTTTCTTGTCGGTGTTAACGCAGAGAAAATGACCGAGGGTAATTGTTATATAAGGCTCTTGGAGATGATAGCCATGGCCAGGCGCGCGTCGATCTACGGTCCCGAATCCATTCAATCAGGCCATCCGCATATATCGGTAACGGTCGACGCAAAGACAGGAATCCTCATATTCATACCAGATTCAGAACCCCTTGATTTCAAAGCAATAAAAGACATATACGACGCCCAGATCACAGTCCTCCAGAACGCCTAATTCAGGGACGTTTCCAAAATCGTTCCCAGATGTGTCCCTGTTTCGATCCCAGACCTGTCCCCACAAGGTATTAGTGCACGAACTGGAGCATGTGTATCGTGAAGATGGTCACGCCGATGATGACGCGGCAGGACCTGAATATCTGGTCAGGAAAAAGAGGGGTTTTCGAGGTCAGTATCTTATAAGCGCCTTCCAGTACAAGAAATGCCCCGGCCAGAAAAGCGAAAAAATCCACCGAGATCTCCCCGAACGGGGTGTCAAATACGCTATACGTCACACCTGCAGTAACAGCGGTCAATATTACGAGCAGTACTATCCATAGTATTTTTTTCATGCCCCAAAGATATCATAAATTTCTCCCATATGCAAACCGATCCCATTTGACCTCATTCGACACCGGGTGTATGTCATACACCCGGTGTCGAACAGGGTGTCAGGTCAATACGGATTTGGACAAACCCCCATCGGTGCAGTATAATAAGAGAAATTCAGAAGGAAAGGAAAAAATATGCGGTACAGGAAGCTTGGCAATACGGACCTGGAAGTATCGGTCGTCTGCCTGGGAACGTGGGTGTTCGGCGGGGATTTCTGGGGCGGAGCAGAGGATACAGAATCTCTTAAGGTCGCCGAAGATGCTATCGAGAGGGGTATAAATTTTATAGACACCGCTCCGGTATACGGTTTCGGGCGTTCCGAGGAGATCGTCGGGCGTGCGATAAAGGGGAAGGCCGATAAGGTAGTTATTGCCACGAAGCTTGGCCTTGAAGGCAGGGGGAAGGACGTAAGGCCCAATCTGAGCGCGCCGTTCATCAGGAAAGAGATAGAAGACTCCCTGCGGCGGCTCGGGGTGGAGAAAATAGATCTTTACCAGTGCCACTGGCCGGATCCAAAGACGCCCCTTGAGGAGACCCTGGGAGAGATGAAGAAGCTTGTCGAGGAGGGCAAGATCAGGTGCATAGGCGTCAGTAATTTTGACAAGGTTCTTATGGAGAAAGCTACGGAAATAGCGCCTGTTGTGAGCGATCAGATGCAATATTCGCTTCTTGACAGAAAGATAGAAGAAGACCTGATGCCCTTTTGCAGGGAAAAAGGGATATCCATTCTGGCATATGGCCCCCTGGGCGGAGGGATATTGACGGGTAAGTACAAGAAGCCCCCGGCATTTCCGAAGGGGGACGCGAGATCGCTTTTTTATACCTTTTATAGTGAGCCCAATTGGAGCAAGGCGAGAGCCCTTGTAGATGTGCTCGAAGATATAGCCTCTAAGCGGGGAGTTTCCACATCCCAGGTCGCGATCAACTGGGTGCTCAGCCATGAAGAAGTCGCGAGTTGCCTTGCCGGGTGCAGGACCACCCAGCAGCTTGAGCAGAATTTACAGGCAGGCGCCTGGGAGCTTACTGAAGAGGAACTGGCAAGGATCCAGCGGGAATATAGTTGTATATTTGATGTTGGATGTTAGATATTGGATATTAGATGTTAGATGTTGGATGCTCACCACTCATAACTCAATACTAATCCGGTATTCGTCCTGTGCGAATTATCGATGAATAATACCGCGCGGCATCCGTGACCGTGCGCTTCTGTGTGGCATAATCCACATTGATCAGCCCGAAACGCGGCCTGTACCCGTCAGCCCATTCGAAATTGTCGAGAAGCGACCAGTGCAGGTATCCTTTGACCGGCGCGCCTTCCTCTATGGACCTTAAGAGCTGTTTAAGGTGATCCCTTATATAACGCTGTCTTAAGGCATCGTCTGTTGTGGCGAGGCCGTTTTCCGTGATGAGGATAGGTAGTTTGTATCGGATGAAGCTTTGGATCACCTCGTAAAGTCCTTCCGGGTAGATCTCCCAGCCCATGTCAGTCAGTTTGCCCGCATTTTTATGATGCGTGTAAGAGCAGACTTCGCCTATCGGGTTTCTGATAAAAGGCCTCGCGTGGTGAATGAACTGCCTGAAGTAGTAATTGAGGCCGATGAAATCCAGCGATTTCTTCGAGGAGCTTATAAAGACGTGATTATGGAACTTGCCGCGCAGATAGGTCGAGAGCCTGTCAAGGCGCGATGAATGCCGGCAGGGATGAAAAGCGGTCACCGCCTTGGCTATCCCTATTTGCGGGGGCTTTATTCCCGGTTCTTCCCGCGCTTTTTCGTGCATCAGCCCATATGCTTCGATGTGGCTTTTCCGCATATTTTTAAGGACCTTTAACCCTTCAGGAAGACTTCTTTTGCAGGGCGGCCATTTGCCTTCGACATAGCCCAGTAAGGCCAGTATGTTCGGTTCGTTCATCGCTATCCAGTACCGGACACGGCTGCCGAGTTCTTCAATGGCTTTTACGGCATAGCGGCCAAAAAGCGGGACGATATCATTATTGAGCCAGCTGTCTTTACGCGACAGCCACAGGGGAAGGGTGAAATGGTTGAGGGAGACGATCGGTTCTATATCCAGTTTGATGAGCTCATCAACGACGGCTTTATAATGATCCCACTCGGCCTGGTCCCACACGCCTTCCTCTTTTTCGACGCGGCTCCATTCGATGCTGAAACGGTGGGTGTTATGGCCGAGTTCTTTGGCAAGGCGGAAATCGTCCCTGAACCGGTTATAGTGGTCGCAGGCCTTCCCGGAAGGCTGGGTGTGCCCGGACTGTTCCCATTCCCACCAGTCGTTGTTGGTGTTGTCCCCCTCGACCTGGTGGGAGGAGGTAGCGGAACCCCACAAAAAACCATCCGGAAATTTACCGTTCATGTCTAAGATTATACCTGTTGGACTTTACAGGGGCAAGCCATTCCGGGAATTCATGGAAAAGACCTGGAAGAATGCGGGATGTGGGGTCTGGATTGACAAAAGCAACATAATCAGGTATACTTAATTAACAATTGTGTTAACTAGGTATACTTATGAAATTCCAAGAACTTAAAAAGATCAAAAGGTTATATTTCGGGTACGAGGACATCTCGGGAGCCCTGGGCATAACCCGCGCCTCCGCGCGTGTAACGGCCAACAGGTACGCGGAGCAGGGGATACTGGTACGCGTAAAAAGGAATATCTATGTCCTGAGAGAGAAGTGGAGCGTTCTCGACAAAGAGGAAAAGTTCATGCTGGCCAACCTTATACAGGTGCCTTCGTACATATCCCTGATGACCGCCATGGAATATTACGGGATAACCACGCAGGTGCAGCGTGATTTTATAGAGTCGGTCGCAGTGAAAAGAAGCAAGGAAACAGCTGTGGACGGGACCGTTTTTAATTTCAGCAAGATGGACAAAAAGCTTTATTTCGCCTTTAAAAGAGTAAAGGGCTTTTTCATAGCCGAACCGGAAAAGGCCTTTTTGGACTCGTTATATCTCATGTCCCTCAAAAGGTATGGTTTCGATATGACATCCATAGAGCGTGATAAGATGGACGCGGGGAAACTGAGAAGAACGGTAAAAAAATACCCTCAAAGAACACAAAGGATGCTTAAAAAATGGATGACCTGAAAAAACACGAGAGGTTCGAGATAGAGACCTTGGAAAAGCTGAACAGCGGAAAGTTCCTCGAGCCGCTGGTCTTCGGCGGGGGCACCATGCTCAGGCTCTGCTATGAACTTGACAGGTATTCGGTGGATCTTGACTTCTGGTTCATAAAAAAAGTGCCGGAAAAGGAATATTTCGCTAAACTGAAAGATCACCTCGGTAAAGACCTTGAGATAACCGATGCCTGTATTAAATATCACACACTGCTTCTCGAGGCGCGTTCTCCCGATTATCCAAAGCGGCTAAAGATAGAGATACGCCGGATGATGAAGGAATGCGATCTCCAGGAAAGGATAGCTTTTTCGAAATACAGCACGGTACAGGTGATCCTGAAAGCGCACACCCTCGAACAGACGATGAAGAACAAGATAGAAGCGGCCCTGGAACGAAAGGAAATAAGGGACTGCTTTGACATAGAGTTCATGCTCAGGAAAGGTATCTCACTTCCCGCGGACAAAGAGCGGCTGGCCGCGCTTGCCCACCTCATAGACGGCTTCAGGGAAAAGGACTACAAGGTGACCCTGGGCTCGATACTGGAAGCCGGGACACGTTCTTACTACGTGAAGAACGGCTTCAGTTTTCTCGCCGAAAAGATCAGGCAGGCACGATCTTAGGCGGATATAACCTCCTATATTCATAATAGACCAGTGTCCAATTTCGCGGCGTTCATCCCGCAGGGAAGTAAGGGATAGCCTTGATTTGCTGAATAATGAAAAAAAGATTGACAAATCATCAATGAAGGAATACAATAAAAGGCGGGTGAGGGTAGGGGAAAGTCACCCGCCTTTCCAACGCGAAAGATCCTGAATGGATCCGCGTTTTGATGATGGTATTATTTTATCAAAAATGTCCTGGTTGTCAAGCTATAATTAGGTTTCAGGTGTCAGGTATCAGGTATCAGGAGGGGTGGAAGATGAGGAAAACAGAGGTGATCCGCGCTATAGCGGTTATTTCTATTTTTACGTGTTTTCCGGTGTTCTGTTTTACGGTATTTTATTCGTCCGCGAACGTTCCGGGATGGGAAAAAGCGTTCGAGAACCTGTCCGGGAAAGCGCTTTGCGTAGATGTAAAAGAAGGGACGAATGATCTGTATGTCGGGGCGGAAGACGGCCTTTACGTAACGAAGGACAGCGGTGGGAAATGGGAAAAAGCCGCGCTTCCCGGAGGCGCCATCAGTGTCAGGGATATAGCGGTCGCCGGGGGAGATATTTATCTTGCCGCGGGGGAGGGCCTGTATAGAAGCGGCCCGGGAGACTCGTGGAAGTGGATACCGGGTAAAAAAGGTATTGTCGGTGTAGCGGGGTTTCGCGATAAAGAGGACATGGTCCTGGCGTGGACTAAAGAAGAGCTTTTCCGGATAAACGGCAAAAGCTGGGAACGCATAGACCCCGCGTTGATACACGGATCAATCGATGACGCGGCCTGCCGTGGCAAAAGAATATACGTAGCTTCGGGGACCGACATGTTCATTTCTTCGGATGAGGGAGAGACCTGGAAAAAAGTTGCTTTGCTCAAAAGCGGTGATCCGGAGGCGGAGATCGAGGAGAGCGATGGGGATGAGACGGATATCGGCCGGTTTTCCCGGATAACGGACGTTAGTACCGGTAGCCGGGGCATGGTAGTGGTCGCGACAAAAAGGGGCATATTCAAGATAGAGGACGGAAACTCAGAACCAGAACTCATTGATACTACAGGACTTCCGTCAACATCCGTCGCTTTCGCGGCCGGGACCGAAAAAGACCTTTTCGCGGCTACACATAATAAGGTGTTCCGGTTCTCCGGTAAGGACCGCTCCTGGCAGCCGGTCTTTGAAGCCCGTGGACCGGGGGATATATCATCTTTGAAGGCCTGCCGGGATAACGCGAAGAGAGACCGGCTCCTGGTTTCCTGCGGTAACTCCGTCTATATGCAAAATATCGATGACACGTTCTCTTTCGGTTACGACCCTGAATTGGCAGGCAGAATGGTCACGTTCACCGAGCCTTCCATAATAGAGGTGCAGGCGATGGCTATAGAGTACGCCGAAGTGAGCCCGGAAAAGATCAGGTCCTGGCGCCGCGGCGCCAGGTGGAAAGCCCTTCTGCCGAAGCTTTCGGTGGGTTTTTCGGAGTCGTATGATGATAATATAGACATCTACAAAAGTTCCTCGTATTCTTATGTGATCCGCGGACCCCGGGAGAGGGGCAATGACTGGGACGTTGATCTTGTCTGGGACCTGTCGGACCTCATATGGAACGACGCCCAGACGAGCATCGACGTTAGGAGCAAACTCATGGTCCAGCTCAGGGACGACATCCTTGAGGAGGTCACCCGGCTCTATTTTGAGAGGAAGAAGCTTCTGGCCGGGCTCGAGCGGCCGGGAGACAGCGACGAAAAGGCTTTTCGGGCGAAAAAGCTCAGGATAGAGGAGCTCACAGCCTACATAGACGCGCTTACCGGCGGGAAATTCTCGGAAGCGCTCGGATCACGGGAATGATCCAAGTAGACGATCCTGCTGTATAAATAATCTTAATATGCCCACCCAAGACATACTCCTTGACAAAACATATAATATTGCTACAATTAGTTCGTAATTCTTTATTATATGGAGGTGTCATGAAGCTTGAGAATAAGGTTTCCCTTATCACGGGAGCCGGCCGCGGCATCGGGAAAGAGATCGCCGTCCTCTTTGCCAAAGAGGGTTCCGACCTTGCTTTGTGCGACGTTGACGAGGGATTATTGGAGGCCACGAAGAAGGAGATCGCCGATTCCACCGGAAGGAAGGTCCTGGCCGGAAAAGTGAACGTTACGGTGGCGGAAGAAGTGGAAGAGTTCGTCAAGAAAATCCTTGACAATTTCGGTGGATTAGATATACTTGTGAACAATGCCGGCATTACCCGGGATAATCTGGTCATGAGAATGACCGAAAACGAGTGGGATGCCGTGCTGGATGTGAATCTCAAGGGTGCCTTCAATTGCCTGAAGGCGGTTACCCGACCCATGATGAAGAAGAGAAGCGGGAAGATAGTGAATATGGCTTCCATCATAGGCATCATGGGCAATGCCGGTCAGGCCAACTACTCCGCCAGCAAAGGGGGGCTCATAGCCCTGACCAAGGCGGTAGCCAAAGAGCTGGGCTCCCGCAATATTAACGTCAACGCGATCGCCCCCGGGTTCATACAGACCGATATGACCGATAAGCTTGCGGGCGACGCGAAAGAAAGACTGCTCGGGCTGATACCCCTGGGCAGGATGGGCAACACCCGGGACGTCGCCAACCTGGTGCTTTTTCTGGCCAGTGACGATTCATCGTACATCACGGGTCAGGTGATAAAGGTAGACGGCGGCATGGTGATGTGAGCAAGGATTTTGAAGTTGTCTAACTCTAAGTAAAAGGAGGAAACAGATGTCGGACGTTGGTGAAAAGGTCAAATCGATCGTTGCTGAACAGCTTGGTGTGAAGGTAGAAGAGGTCAGGGACGATGCCAAATTCATAGACGACCTTGGCGCGGACTCCCTGGATACGGTCGAGCTGGTCATGGCTCTCGAAGAAGAGTTCGGGGCCGAGATACCGGATGAAGATGCCGAAAAGCTGACCACAGTAGGCGAAGCCATCAAATACATAACGGATAAAGCATCCAAGAAAGAAGAATAGACACTATCAACTTATCTAAAAGCATAATGCCCAAGAGAAGAGTAGTACTCACGGGGGTAGGTGCTGTTACTCCCGTCGGGAACAATGTAGAGGATTTCTGGAATGCCCTCATAAGCGGGAAAACAGGCGTTGCGCGCCTGACCGCTTTCGATCCCTCACCTTTTAACAGTCATATCGCCGCCGAAGTAAAGGATTACGATGCCACTCAGTACATGAACCCCAAGCAGGAAAGGCGGCTCGACCGGTTCGTTAAGTATGCTATAGGCGCTGCCAAGATGGCCGTGAAAGACAGCGGACTGGACCTGGAGAAGATCGTCAGGGAGAAAGCGGGCGTTTATATCGGTTCGGGTATCGGCGGCCTTCATACCGTAGAGGCCGAACATGAGAAATACCTGATGACCGGTGACGAGCATAAGGCGGCGTCCAAGATATCACCGTTCCTTATACCCATGCTTATCGTGAACATGGCCTCCGGGATAGTCTCTATAGAACTGGGTTTTAAGGGCCCGAACTCGGCGGCAGTGACCGCGTGCGCCACGGCGAGCCATTCGATAGGTGACGCTTTCAAGATAATCCAGAGGGAAGAAGCCGATATAATGGTGGCCGGCGGTTCCGAGGCGGCTATAACAAAGATGGGTTTCGGGGGGTTCTGCGCCCTGAAAGCCCTTTCCACCTGCAATGACACTCCCGAGAAGGCCTCCCGGCCTTTCGACAAAGAGAGGGACGGGTTCATAATGGGTGAGGGGGCGGCGGTCGTTGTGCTGGAGGAACTTGAGCACGCGAAGAAAAGGGGAGCGCAAATTTACTGTGAAATGGTGGGTTATGGCATGAGCGGTGATGCTTACCACATGACCGCTCCCGATCCTTCCGGCGACGGGGCCGTGAGATGCATGAAGTCTTCCCTTGAAGACGCGGGCCTAAGCCCGGAAGACGTCGATTACATCAACGCGCACGGCACGTCGACGCCGTTGAACGACAAGATGGAGACCGCCGCGATCAAGACCGTTTTCGGTGACTACGCTTATAAACTTCCGGTAAGTTCCACCAAAGGCGTCACGGGTCACCTTCTCGGCGCGGCCGGCGCGGCCGAACTTATCGCCTGCGTCAAAGCTATGGAGAACAGCGTGATACCTCCCACCATAAATTACGAGCACCCGGACCCCGAGTGCGATCTTGATTATGTTCCCAACCAGGCCAGGGAAGCAGAGGTCAATGTCGCGATAAGCAATTCTCTCGGGTTCGGAGGGCATAACGCCACGCTCGTGGTCAAAAAGTTTACCGAATAAGCTTTTTTCTGGCGCAATCATAGTTAAAATAGGAAAAGCAAGGAGACGGATCATGGATTACCTATTGACCGAAGAACAACAGATGATCAAAGATCTTTGCCGGCAGATCGCCGAAGAGAAGATCAAACCGGTCGCTGCCGAATACGATGAAAACGGGGAATTTCCGTGGGACATCGTGAAGATCCTGGCCGAGTCGGACATTTGCGGTATTTATATCCCCGAAGAGTACGGGGGAACGGGCGGCGGCGTGTTCGAGCTGGCTATTGCCACGGAAACGCTTTCATGGGGGTGCGGCGGTATTGCCCTTGCGTTCGCCGCTACCGGTCTCGGGGCATTTCCCATAATACTTTACGGGAACGACGAACAGAAGGCGAAATATCTTCCCGATATAGCTTCCGGGAAAAAGCTCGCGGCGTTCGCCCTTACCGAAGCGGAAGCCGGTTCCGACGCGGGCAGCATAAAGACCACCGCTAAAAAGGAAGGCGATCATTATATACTCAACGGGACCAAACAGTGGATCACTAACGGCGGCGAGGCCGAGATATATACGGTGATCGCCATGACTAATAAGGCCAAAGGGGCAAGGGGCGCCAGCGCTTTTATCGTGGATAAGGACACCCCGGGCCTCAGTTTTGGTAAAAAAGAGGATAAAATGGGTATCAGGGGTTCCACTACCAGGGAAGTGGTCATGAACGATTGCAAGGTGCCGAAAGAGAACCTTCTCGGTAAGGAAGGCCTCGGTTTCATAGTCGCCATGAAGACGTTCGATTTTTCCAGGCCGGGCGTGGCTGCCCAGGCGCTGGGCATAGCGCAGAGGGCCCTTGACGAGGCCGTAAAATACGCTCACGAGAGGAGGCAGTTCGGCACTACGATATCCTCTTTCCAGGGCATACAGTTCATGATGGCCGACATGGCGATGCAGCTTGAGGCCGCGAGGGCGCTGATATACGCGGCGGCCCGCATGATCGATTCGGGCGCCAAGGATATCGCCAAGGTATCGGCCATGTGCAAGGCCTTCGCTTCGGACGCGGCCATGAAGATAACGACCGATGCCGTACAGATCTTCGGCGGATACGGCTACATGAAAGAGTACCCCGTGGAGAAGCTGATGAGGGACGCGAAGATCACGCAGATCTACGAAGGCACGAACCAGATACAGAGAGGTGTGATCGCTTCCTCGCTCATCAAGGAAAGCCTGGCGAAATAATGACAACAAAATGAAGATAATCGTACTGATAAAACAGGTTCCCAATACGACCGATGTGAAAATAGATCCCGAGACCAACACACTCAGGCGCGAGGGTGTGGAGTCGGTCATCAACCCGTTCGACATGTACGCGATCGAGGAAAGCATACGTATCAAGGAGAGGTTCGGCGAAGGGGAGGTCATCGTGGTCAGCATGGGGCCGCCCCAGGCCGAAGATGCCCTGCGCGAGGCTATCTCCCTCGGGTGCGACCGCGCCATCCTCCTCAGCGACAGGAAATTCGCCGGCAGCGATACCTGGGCCACCAGCTACACGCTTTCCCAGGCGATAAGGAAGATCGGCGATTACGCCCTCATCTTCTGCGGCAAGCAGGCTTCCGACGGCGATACAGCCCAGGTCGGGCCCGGCGTGTCGATGCACCTCGATATACCCCAGGTGACCTACGTAAAGAAGATAGAGGAGATCACCAAGACGAATGCCAGGGTGGAACGTATGACGGAAGAAGGCTTTGATATCATAGAGACCCCCATCCCGGCGGTCTTCACGGTAGTAAAAGAGATCAACGAGCCCCGCCTTCCCTCGCTCAAAGGCAAGATGAAGGCGAAGAAAGCCGAGATACAGGTATGGACGGCCGAGGATATCGGCTGTGACGAGAAAATGATAGGGCTTGACGGTTCCCCGACAAGGGTCGTGAAGATATTCAATCCTCCCCCGAGAGAGGGAGGGCAGATCCTCGACGGCGAAGCGGACGAAACTTCCAGGAAGCTGGCGGAGTTCCTGAAGGATGTAGTGATAGGATAGAAGATGGCGGGAAAAGATCCGATAAAAGTAATACTCGATAAATGCGTCGGCTGCGAGCTGTGCGTCAAGGCGTGCCCGTTCGACGCGATAACGATGGAGAACAAGAAAGCTGTCATCGACCTGGCCAAGTGCACTCTTTGCGGTGCCTGCGTCGACGCGTGTAAGTTCGACGCCATCATTATAGAGAAGAAGGAAGCGCCAAAACAGGCGGACTTTTCCCTGTATAAGGACGTGTGGGTGTTCTGCGAGCAGAAAAAGGGCAAGGTCCAGTCGGTAGCTTACGAGCTTCTGGGCAAGGGCAGGGAACTCGCCGATAAGCTCGGCTCGAAGCTCTGCGGCGTTCTTCTGGGGGACAACATCGAGGCCGAATGCGACGAGCTTATCGCAAGGGGCGCCGACAGGGTGTACCTCGTGGATTCGCCGAAACTCAGGGCTTACCAGGACGAACCCTACTCAAAAGTGCTTTGTGAGCTTGTCACCAAGCATAAACCGGAGGTCGTGCTCTGCGGCGCGACGACGATCGGAAGAAGCCTCATATCGCGCGTGGCAGTAAAGATAAGAGCGGGCCTCACGGCGGACTGCACCGGACTGGATATCGACCCGGAAGAGAAGCTTCTTCTCCAGACAAGGCCGGCTTTCGGCGGGAACATCATGGCGACCATCATAGCGCCTAACACCAGGCCCCAGATGGCGACGGTAAGGCACAAGGTGATGAAAGAGGCCGATCCGGACCCCAAGAGGAAAGGGGAGGTCATAAAAGAGGACTTTGACGAGGAGACCTACTCTTCGCGCAGCAGGCTTGTAGACATAGTTGAAGAGATAGAAGAGACGGTTAACCTTGCCGAGGCCGATATTATCGTTTCGGGCGGAAGAGGAGTAGGCGCGCCCGAGAACTTCGATGTGATAAAAGACCTGGCTCTTACGCTTAACGGGGCCGTAGGCGCGTCAAGATCGGCCGTGGACGCCGGATGGATACCGTACTCGCACCAGGTAGGCCAGACCGGCAAAACGGTCTGCCCGAAACTTTACATAGCCTGCGGGATAAGCGGTCAGATACAGCACCTGATAGGCATGAAATCTTCCGATGTGATAGTCGCCATCAACAAAGATCCTGAAGCCCCCATCTTCAGCGTGGCCACTTACGGGATAGTCGATGACCTGTTCAAAGTGGTTCCCCGGCTTACGCAAGAATTCAAGAAGATCCTTCACTAATATCTTTCATACCATAAGTAATTACTATTAAAGCACTTAAGCATTATTTTTAACTAATATGATAATAACAAAGTTCCCTTGACAACTGCACCTTACTTATGTATACTTTATCAAGATTGCTTAAACCTATATAAAGGTGTTCAAACTCTACCATAACCAATATGATAGATATCGATAAAAGCAAACAAAAATACAACGTTCAGCAGGTCGCTGATATGCTGGGCCTTTACCGGGGCACAGTGATCAATTATGAAAAGAAAGGTATATTCCCGCCGCCGAAGAGGAACCCGATAAACGGCTACAGGGAATATACCGAAGATGATATACGCCATCTCAAAGATATCCTTGAAGGGAAAATAGATCGAAAGGGGAAACATGTACTTTAAAAAACTTGATATCGTCGGTTTCAAATCGTTCTTTAACAGGACGAAACTGAAATTTGAACCCGGCGTTACCGCCGTGGTCGGGCCTAACGGTTGCGGGAAGAGCAATATCGTTGACGCCATAAAATGGGTGCTCGGCGAACAGTCCGCGAAATCCATGAGAAGTTCCGCGATGCAGGACGTCATATTCAACGGGACGGATAAGTACGACCCCCTGAACATGGCGGAGGTCTCGCTCACGCTTTCCAACGAGGACAGGATACTGCCCGTGGACTACGACGAGGTCATCATAACCCGCAGGCTTTTCCGTTCCGGGGACAGCGAGTACCTTATCAACAAGACGCCCGTGCGGCTGGCTGACGTGCGGGGCCTGATCATGGGTACCGGCATCGGCACGAGCTCCTATTCGATAGTGGAGCAGGGCAGGATGGACATGATATTGAGCTCCCGCCCGGAAGACCGCCGTTACATATTCGAAGAAGCCAGCGGCATCACCAGGTACAAGGCGAAGAAGAGAGAAGCGATGCTGAAGCTCGAGAGGACCAACGAGAACCTGGTGAGGATAAACGACATAGTCCGGGAAGTAGAGCGCCAGATAAAGTCCATAGAAAGACAGGCCCGCAAGGCGGAGCGGTACAAGGCGAAGTATGAGGAGCTGAAGGATCTTGAAGTGAAGCTTGCTTACAGGAATTACTCGGCGCTCAGCACCGACGACAGCGAGCTCGGCACCAGGAACGATGATCTGCGCCGGCTGTCCGAAAAGCTCAGGGCAGGCCTGGAAGAAGCGTCGGCTTCTCTTAATCGCCAGAGGGAGGAGTATAGGACCCTTCTTGACGATCTTCAGGGCACACAGAACGAGCTCATGCGCCTCTCGTCCGATATCGACAAGAACGCGCACGTGATAGAGGTGGACGGGGAAAGGATACAGGAGCTCAGAAAGTACGCGGAACAGCTCGACCATGAAATAGAAAGGACGATGGGAAGGCACAACGTCCTGAGGGTCCGTCTGGAGGAGCTTGGCACGAAACATTCCGACGTCAGCGCAAAACGCCAGAACAAAGAGAACGAGCTTATCTCCGCCGAGGAGAAAGTGAAGAATATCGCCGAGCGGATGGAAGAAAACAAGCACGAGCTCAAGGTGACCCGCGAGAAGACGGTGGACATAGCCTCGGACGAGACCCGCACGAAGAACATGCTCATAAGGGCGAACGCCGATATCCAGAACCTTCTCGCCCGGGAAAAGCGCCTGAAGATGGAAAGGAACAACGTGCAGGCCGAGAGGGACAATGTTCTCGAGGACCTCAAGGCCGTCGAGGAGAAGCTCCGGTCGGTGACCCTGAGGCTCGAAGAGAAGAGGAACGAGTTCCGCGCGTTCCACGACGAGTTCGCGGGCATGCAGCGGAAGCTGGCCCTCGTGAACGACAAAAAACTGGAAAAAGAAAAGAAACTTAACGAGATCAAACCCCGCAGGGAGTTCATCGAAAGGCTCATCGCGGAACGGGAGGGCATACACGACAGCGTGAAGGAGATCGTGAAGCGGGCCGAAGCGGGAGACCCGCGTTTCGCGGGCGTCCACGGCATACTTTCGGAGCTGGTGAACGTACGCGATAACTACGAGGAATCCGTGGAATCCGTTCTGGGTCACATGGCGCAGGCGGTCGTCGTAGAGGACAGGGATACCGCGGGGAGGGTGGTCTCTTTCCTTTCGGAGAACTCGATGGGCAGCGTGAGTTTCCTGATCCTCGGGGAATTGAAAAGGATTCTTAAGCGAGGGGCCTCATCCGGCATCAAAAAAGGCATCCTTGACGACGTGACGCATATACTCGCGGCCAAAGAACCTTATCGCTCGGCGCTGAGGGCGCTTCTCAGGGATACCTTCGTGACGGTGTCGTCGGAAGTGGCGCGCATATTCATGGACGGGAACAACGATTTTTGCGGGCAGATCGTAGGGGAAAAGGGCGAGATCTTCCGGGAAGGAATGCGCCGCAGCCGCAACTATTCCGCGAAGGAGACAATACCCCTTTTCGGCCGCCGGGAAAAGGCGGAACAGCTCCGCGCCGAAGAAGAAAAAATCACCCGGGAGATAAGCAGCCTTGGTGCCGAGATAAAGGAACTCGAGGAGTGGCTCAGAGAAGCGGCCGTCAGAAAAGAGAAGCTGGAAACGGAACTGCGCGAGATGGAGGTCGACCACGCGGACGTATCCTCCAGGAGGACGTCGGTAAAGGAGAAGGCCGACGCGCTTTCGGAGGAACTGACGCTTCTGGAGGACGAGATAGAGGAAGAGAGCGCCAACATAAGGCATCTCCAGGAAGAAAAACAGCGTATGGAGGAAGCCCTCAAGGAGCTCGAATCCGAGAGCGAAAGACTGCAGAATATCATCGACCGGTCGCAGAAAGCCATCCAGGAGTGCTCCCGGGAAAGAGAAGAGACCCTTTTCCGCATGTCCGACATAAGGGCTGAACTTTCGGCCTTCAGGAAGGAAGAAGAGAACCTCGCGGATAACCTGGAAAGGGAAAAGGACTCCTTCCAGCGCATCGACGATGAGGTCGGCGACAAAAGGAAGAGGATCGCCGAGAGCAACGAGCGCGCCGACGCCCTGGCAAAGGAAATCGAGGATCTGAAGGAACGCAACACCGCCTTTATCGTTTCGAAGGAGCAGAAAGAAGTCCAGATATCAGAGAAGAAAGAGAAGAAAGACAGTCTGGCGGGTATCATACAGCGCGAAGAAGAAGAGTTCAGAAAAATGGAACAAAAGCTCGAGGATACCAGGAACAAGACCAGGGATTCCGACATAATGAAGAAGGAACTTGAATACAAGAGGTCGTCGCTGGCCGAAAGGATCCTCAACGTGTACAAGGTGAACCTGGCCGAAATAAGCATGGAAATAGACAGCCAGGCCGACTGGGAAGAGGCCAAAGCGAACATCGAGGAACTAAAATCGCAGCTCGAGAGGATGGGGGAGGTCAGTCTCGGCGCGGTTGAAGAGCATAAACAGCTGGAAGACCGCTTCCAGTTCCTCGCGAAACAGAGGGACGACCTTGTCAGCGGAAAAGAATCCCTCATGCAGGCGATAACAAAGATCAACCGCACCACCCGTAAGATGTTCATGGAGTCCTTTGAGAAGATACAAAAGGAGTTCAACGACTATTTCCGCATGCTTTTCAGCGGGGGCAAAGCGGAACTGATACTTGAAGATGAATCCAACATCCTCGAATGCGGCATCGATATCGCGGTACGCCCCCCGGGCAAGAAGCTTCATAATATAATGCAGCTTTCCGGAGGCGAAAAGGCGCTTACGGCCACCGCTCTTATATTCGCCATATTCAAGGTCAACCCGAGCCCGTTCTGTATCCTGGACGAGATAGACGCCCCGCTGGATGAGTCCAACATCGTGCGTTTTTGCCGCGTCCTCCAGGAATTTCTGAAGCTCTCCCAGTTCATCATCGTGACGCACAACCGGATGACCATACAGCTCGCGGATGTCCTGTACGGCATAACGATGGAGGAGAAAGGCGTATCAAAGATAGTGTCCGTCAAATTCACCGAAGAAGCAAAAGACTCAGAAGAAGAGACGGTACCCACCACCGCATAAGCATCTATCATGTTATCCTTATTCAACACCGGGTGTCTGACATACACCCGGTGTTGGTAATTGGTGAATCCATAAGAAGGCCTGTTTCACCTTGTCATAACTTAAATATCCATAATATATTACAAAATTAGCCAGCCAAAACCCTCACTTTTAAGTTAAGGTATAAAATAGCCAGTATTTGATATTGACTAATATAGTCATAAATGTTATATTAATGTAAACTTAGTTAGCTAAACAAATACCCAGCTCAAAGCAAAAACATAATATGGGGCAATATAGACAATGATATTATGGGCTACCAAATATAAGTTATCTATCAGGATGATCGCAAGCGTGATCATAATATGCTTCCTTGCTTACGACCTCGCATGGGCCTACCCCGACTATTCACGGATCCGCAAAAGTACCGTTGCCCCCGAATCCATGGTCACTTCGCCGGACCAGGACATCCAGCGCGCGCGCTGGGCGGCTTTATATCTCATGGAAGACATAAAAAGCGAAGAGTTCAGGGAAAAATACCTTTCCGGGATAGAGGACCATATCAAAGACACGATAAAGTATATCCGTGGTAACGCCCATTACAAGACAGGTGTCCATTCCGCTTTCAATCCAAGCCGCGGTCCGCAGGATATAAACCACCAGGTCTTCTTCCCGATAGGGAAGTACTGCATGAGGTTCTATGCCTCGAACATGCCGGAAGGCGATCTTCCGCTGCCTGAGGGGTTCAAGAGGACACCGGTAGACGAGTTCGATATCAACAATGACATAAAGTATCAACTGTTGGAGGCCGGAACGGAAACCCGGCAGGAGGAAACGCGCGAACAGGGGACGATCGATTTCGGGTTCATATTCGAGGAGGCAATTGCGGTTGACCACGAGAAACTGGAATCGCCGGAAGGGCAGATCGCTTTCAGAAACGCGGAGAGGGAAGTCTTTACGGTGGGCCTCGAGACCGTCGGGGACGTGTTAGAGAAGCTCACTAATTTTGACAGAGAGGGAAAAGGATCTAACGCCCTGTCTTGGGTCACATTGGTTCCCCCGGATAGCTGGTGGTTAAACCTGAGCACCACCCGCCGTGATATGACAAGAAAGAAATACCTTATGATCCTCAGGGACGCACGGGAAGACTTTTTCAGTTTATTCAGACCCAGCACCGGCAGGAATTTAAGGAGCGCTTATGAAGCTTTGGTGGATCGTATCATCGCGCATGATGCAAACGGGCGGGGCAGGGAATTCTGGGAAGACAGGGCATTCGCGACTTTTATGACCAGGCTTTTGGACAGCTACCATGCTTTCAGGAAGCAGAAGGAAATGGAAGAAGCCGCCAGGAAGAAGGCGGAAGAAGAGGCAAAAGATGCCCGTATCGCGAGAATGTACTATGACCGGCAAAATTTTGTGTCGGTAGACGTTATAGCCGGAGAGACCGGAAAGACCGAAGATACCATTATCGACATATTGAGAGCGGACAGGTGGTCCGTGCACCCGCTGTTATCCGAAAAAGTAAGCGAGATCGGCGTTGAGAAGATCCGGGATACGCTGAACGGTTTACCGAAATGGTATTCCTGGACCAGACATGTAATGACCGACGACTGGGCAGCTTATTACCGGATAATGGGTTGGAACGAGCGGCAGCTGCGGCAAAGATCGAGAAACGCGAGGGAGGCATTTTTCGGGCGGCTGGACCCGGCGGACCGCAGAAAACTCGAAGCCGTCTATACCAAATGGGTAAGGCGCGTCGCCATCGAGGCCGGTATCCCGAGCAATAAAGACGCGTGGGAGGACAGGGCGTTCATATCTTTCATGTTCGAGATCGTGAAACAGGCAGGGCCCTTTGATGAAGCCGGTGAAGTTCAGGCGCGCCACGGGGTGCGATTAGGATGCCGTTTCGGTTTGGCGGCAGCCCTGGCCGTGCTTATCGAAATGGGGAAAGGCGCTTACGTCCTTGTTTTCGCGGGCCTTGCCCTCAGCGCGGTCATTATCGCGAACCTGTGGGTTTTTTATAAGGCATGGAATGAGAAAAGGAAGATCCTGAAACATTACCGCAGGGAAGGGAACATAAAGACCTACAAAAGAATCGAAATGAGGGGCGATGATCACAGGAGAGAATGGCCGACCGTAAGCCTGGTGCCTGGGGTAAGATTATTTGTCCAAAGGTATTCAAAAGAAGGTATATCGGCCCAGATAAGATGCCGGAAAGCCTCGATGTCCAATCTTTATCTTCCCGTGTTAATTATACTCTGGGTAAAAGACAATTTTCGGCAATTGGGCAAAAAAATACAGTCGTGGCGGGAAAGAAGACGGTTCAGATCGGGAGGCGGCAGGGGATTTTTCGGTCTGCTGGCTATGGTCGCCGTCGGAGGCTATGTACTTCACACGCTTTTTGGTTCCGCGTTCTGTTCGGCATCCGCCCCGGTCGTCCAGGTAGGCATAGCGGGCGGCCTTACCGGATTCATTGTGATCTTGCTGCTCTTATCCTTGGCATTTGGCCCGGAAGGCGGAGAAGGACAGGAAAAGATCCCAGATCCGGAGAAACTGACCCTTAAGGAACCGCGTACTTTCCTTGAATACTACATGACTTTTATCAGGCATCTCGAGAAGAAGATCGAAAAGATGAAAGCCCTTCCCGAAGAAAGGTACAAAAAAGCGGCCCTCATCGAGTTGGGTGAGAAGTATGTCCGTCCTGTTCACCACGCGCTTCATTCACCGGATAAGTTCAGGGAGGAAATGGAGGAACTCGAGGAGCAGGGCTTAAGTCTTGACTGGTACCAGTTTCTTGTAAGATCTGTCTTTGACAACCCGTTCAACGAGATCCGGGGTTATTTGATATCGCTTGCTCAGGAGGGTGGAAAGAAGCCCTCTATTTCTTCGTTTACCATGCAGATAGACGTAAAAAACGCGGATGATTGCATCGGCAAGATCAGTGACGCGGTCCTGAGGTTCAAGAAGAATATCCTGGCTTTTTCATGTCTGATCAACAGGCGGCAGCTGGATAAGATCCCGAAATACCTGGAAGGCTTTAAACTTCACGAAGAGACCCTGCTCGATGCGATGCTCCGTTACGAAAGAATTACTTTCCCGCAGCTGTTGATAGAGGTCATATTCGAGCATCATGATATAAACAATAAGATAATGGTGAGTCTGGTGGGGTTCAAGGATAATCTCGTTGTCAGTTTTACGCCGCGCGACGATGACGAAAAAAGGATCGTTGAAAAGTCGGCCCGGTTCATAGAAGGGGTCGCGCAATTTTCCAACAGCTGTGTGGACAGGGTTTTAAACGCGCCCGCTGGAGAAGATACGGCCGGGATGCTCCGGGATGTCATTCGTATGTGTCAGAACGCCGAAATAGATCTTGCGTCCCTCGAGGTGCTTGTGAAAAGAATAGAAGAGCTTACAAGGGGAGAACATGAAAAAGTGGAGATCGAACAGGAATTGGGCAAGTTGGAGGAAGTGTTCTCATCCGCGGTTAAACTGCTGGATGAGGTAGAGAGGAACAAGCCTGAGGATGAAAAACTGTTATTAATAATGTACAACATTGCGGAAACTTCCGCCTGGAAGCATCTTGCAGATGATGTCAATATGGCTTTGGACGGCATCAAAACGAGATTTGGCGGGGCCGGGATGCCCGGGGCCGCCAGCCCGCAAGAACGAAAGAGAATAGCGGCTTCCTCAAAACTGACGCTCATACACGCGGAGATCAAGAGAATTTTTAAATACGTGAAATACGGCCGATCGGAAGAGGCGAAGGAGGCTATTGGAAGGGCATTATCGATGGTTTATTCTGCGATGGGGTTTCTCGAAAAGCAAAGACCGCAGATCGCGGCCCCGTTCCGTTTGGGCGGCATCATATCAGCCACGCTGATGGTATTAGCGGTGTTATTTTTAGGCACTCCCGGGGATATGGCTCTTTCCAGGGTCATCGGGATACTGATGCTGTGGATGTACAGCGTGTTAAACGTGCGGCTAAGCCCCATATGGGTCCACGAAGCCGCCCATCTTAAAGCTTCAGGCGTATCCTTGAAAGAAGTATTTTTGCGTTATCATGAACACATATCCACGGATGGTCTTAGCGTGATCCCTAAAGTACCGGATTCTATGAAAGACAAGAGGGGGGTCTTATACGCGGGTCCGGTAACCAGTATGGTGTCCGCTATATTGTTCCTGGTCGTTTTTCTGATAACGGGATACACCCCGCTTCTTATTCCTATTATCACGAACCTTATGTTCTCACTAGCAGACGGCATACTGGAGGGGACAATGGCGCTTCCGGGTGTTGGATCAGAGAAACCGGCAGCGGATATGTCCGGTGAATATAAACCGGTAAGGCCGGAAATAGACGTTTTAGCCGAACTAGCTCATTACAAAGAGATCAACACACAGAAGGGGCCGTTCAATAAAGATGAAGTGGATGAACTTGTCGCCTATTGGGATGCTCGATCCAGAGGGTTTGTAGATAGAAATATGTCCAGAAGGTTGCTTAGGGCGCTTATAGTCGCGGGGGTAACGGAGGATGAAACCGGCGCGATCCTGCCTGAGGTCAAACCCTGGAAGCTCCTGCACCCGGAAGCCGCGAAGAACAGGACGCCGGAAACGGGATGGGATTGGTATTTGGGAGATCTGACTTTGGGATACACGATGAGGAGGTCCCCCGGGGTCCTGTATTCCGAACAGGAAGCCTTTAACAGGATCATGAGCTTCGGAGCTGGGGACGTTTATCTTGATCTGTGCGGGGGTAAGGCGGAAGAGGCGATCCATGTGGCGCGGAACAATAAAGGAGTGACCGTATATTCTTTGGATGCCAGCCCCCTCAATACCAGGGCCGCGCTGGATGCTGTAGAGAGGATGGGGGCAAAAGGGGAGAAGCTCGACAATCTTCACCTGCTTATGGCTGACGCCCGGGCGGATCACGAGGGCATCCCCCTGGAAGACAACAGCGTGAACAAAATATCCTTTCTCTTCGCCGAGCCCCTGGAACCGAGCGGCGCGCAGCAGGCGGAAATATTCGAAGAAGCCTTGAGGGTCATAAAGAACAAGGGAGTGATCCTGTTCGATTATGAAACCCCTGTCGAGAATATAAGGGAAGCGGCTGAAAGGAAGGGATATTTTCTGGTGTCGGAAGAAAAGATAGAGGTGGATGAGCCTTTTGTTCATAAATGGCATGCCTACAGGGTCATGAAAAAGTATCCTGACATGGATACCCTCATGTTCAGGGTAAGGAAAGGGCGCGGATTTGACGAGAAACGCAAGGCCGTGAACAGGCTCATTGAAGCGCTCCGTGACACCGAGATCATCGATTTTGTGAGAGAGGGATTCAAACGGCTCCTTGTAAAGGGTGCCGATCTTGACACGAAGCGCGCCGCTGCTTACGGCCTGACACGGATGCGCGCGGAGTTTCTGGAGCAGACCGGCGGATATTTCAAGGGGCTGTTTTCGGGGACACGCGATTTCCGGACAAAGTGCGCCGCGGCTTACGGTTTGTCCCAGATGCCCGAGTGGTTCTTTGAGGAAGCCTGTGAGTTCCTTAATGACAAGTTGTCGAACAAGGACGATCTCGATACGATGAGGGCCGCCGCTTACGGCCTGTCGTTTACCGGGCAGCATGGGCACGACGCGTTAATGGGCATTTTGTCCAGCGAGAAGGAAAATGCCACGTTCGAGCGGAAACACGCCGCCGCTTACGGCCTGGCGAATATGGGCGAGGATGGCTTGAGTCCCCTCGCGGGAGTCATGTCGAATGACAAGGATTTTGTTAATAGGCGCGCCGCGGCGTACGGCATATCACAGATACCCCGGTTCAATGATGACATCGAAGCCCATAAATCGCTTAAGGGTGCTTTATATAACAGTTCTGAAATACTCGCTAAATGCGCTGCCGCTTACGGACTGGCTTATATGGAAGAAGTAAAGGATGATAGGACGCTTACGGAAGCTTTATTGGATCAGTCGGAGCTCAGTGAGGCGGGTTATAATCGGGCGAACCTCGATACCAAACGGGCCGCCGCTTACGGCCTTTTGATAGCCGGGGACAAAGACGCGCTGGAAGACCTGAAAGAGCATCCCAACAAAGAAACAAGGCAGGCGGTAATAGAGGTTTTGAGCGGCATGATCCAGGCCGGAAGGGATGACGTATTGCTGATCGATCCCGAAGAGAAAATAGATATAAGATCCGACGGAACGCGCGATAGTAAAAAGGCCGATATTCGCAGGTGGGTTCCCCTGATATTGATCGGTATCGTTTTAGCGACCATGGCTCCCCTGGCGCATACGTGGCAGCAGGCGGTGGCCGGTTCGCTCGTGCTCGGGACCATTTTTACAATGGCTTTTATTGTGGGAGCAGCCTTGAGTAAAGGTGGTGCATCCCGGAAGAAATCAGAGCTGGATGAGAAGAGCGGGGCTGATCTCGCGAGAAGCAGAGTTCGCCTTATCGCCGAGCTGGAAAAGGCGAAAGGATATTTTCTGGGGAAGAAGAACAAACAATGGAAATGGGCGATAAGAAAGCTTGCCGGTCTAAGGAATAGTAAAGAGTTTGACGGATTCCAGATCAAGGGAGACCTGGATGCTATTTGCACGGTGATCCGTAAAAGCCGATGGGCTTCCGATGAGACAGCCAGACATCTCTCGCTCGAAACGATCGATTACTGTATTGGATGCATAAACGAACTGAAAGGGTCCAACCCCCGTGAAGCGGTCAGGTTTATAGAAGGGGTATGTTATAACAACACGCTGGAATGGGATGAAGTAAAGGATGATACGGGCAGGATAGATCCGGATACGGCTATACGGGCTTTGAAGGAATTCAGACGGAAACGCGTGAGGGAATCTAAGAAAGAAGGCGTGGATTACATAATAAAACAGCTCACGAGACTGCAGAAAAAGGTCGAGAAAAAGAAAATCCCGGTCAACCTGCGCTCGCTTATCCCGCTTGTGTCCTTCCTGGGTTTCCTGTGCATGGGCGCATTCGCTCAGAACTGGCAGCAGGCGGTAGCGAGCTCGCTCGTGCTCGGCATCATATATTTAACAGCGATAGGGCTGGGGATGGCGATAGGCAGATCTACAGGAGGGGACGCGCGTATCGACGACCTGGTAAAAAAGATGTGCCTGGAGAAAGACTTTTCGGAGAAGTGCGAAATAGCTTGCAAGATAGCCGGATCGGGGTATGGACGAAAAGAGCTGCAGGAGATACTGGAGACGCCGGACGGGCTCCCCCAAAAAGGCGACTGGAAAGAAGACAATGAATGCTTTACTAAAGGCGCCGCGGCCGCCGGTATAGCCCAGAGGGGCGACTGGGGTTTCAGGGCACTGCAATATATCCTGATAGAAGCTCACAGCATGAAGGGCAAATATTGCGCGGCCGATGCTCTTGTACGATATTATGGGGAAGACGGCCGGAAAGCAGTGGAAAGTATAGGCAGGAACATGAAAAAGTTTACCCCTGAAACCCGGCGTGAAGCCAGGAGGGCCCTGGATGACGCGGGACAGGAAGAGACCGAAACTGAGGAAAAAGAGGACGAAACGGTCGAGATAGAGGGTGAAGACGAAGATGTGGAAGAAAAAGCGCTTGTTGACCACTTAAAAGAAGACAAACAACTTGAATCTGCGTCCGCTTCCCCGGTGAACATATTCGATGTCCTTCGCACTCAGGAAGAACCTCTTTCCGTCGCAGAAATAGCGCGATTAGAAGGGGTGAATGCGGCAACGAGTACCGTGGCAAGAAGCATGAAGGCTTTTGAGCGGCTCGGGATAGTAACGGTGGCACTTGAGAGTGGAAAGAAGAAGTTCGAAGCCGTGCGATTGGACGATGATGCCGCGGAAAGAATAAAAAAGACTTTAAGCGAACAGTCCTGGCGGCTGACGGCCGATGACGTTGAAAAGTTGAAGGTTCCTGTCGGGGAGATCATCAAAAGCGGGAGGCAGAAAAAAGACCTTACCGATGAAGATCTTAAGCAGTTCATGGGCCGCCTTAAAGACGCGGGGGCGGTTTTTTCGGGAGCGGAAGGCGATGTGAGCGAAGATGACATATCCCGGCTGAGAGAGATCGCGCAGGAGTTTTCACCGGGGCGCATTTATGCTTCAAGTTTCGTGCGGGAGAGGATGGGCGACATCCGGATAAAAACGTATTTCAGGCAACTCGAGGCACTTGGCATAGATATGGTTCGCGTGGGCAGGGAGACCTATCTTCGCGGGAATGACGCGGTACATTTAGTGGCGTTCCGGGAATTGAGGGAAAAAGATTTCGCGGAAAGATCGAAAGAGCAGGGATTTCTGGATAAAGCGCCGAAGGGCTGGCATTCCATAAAGAGTATCCACGCGGTGCTCCATATAACGCGTCCTGACCTGAAATACCACGAGGTAGAGCGCATTGTCGGGCAGCTCCCGGAGAAGAAGGACATAAAGGTGCGTGTTCTTGACAGGTCGCGTCCCAAAGGCAGCAGAATATTCATCTCGAAGAAGGGGTTCGATATGGTCCGCGCGACTGTTAAACGCGAGAGGGTTGAAACCATACACGATATCAGATCGGGTAAATATTATCCCTTGAAAACAGCGGCTGCCGTTCTCGGTATCCCGGAACACACCTTAAAGTATTTACGGGAAAAGGGCGAGATCGCTTCCAAGAAGGTCGAAAAAACTCCCGGAGGAAGAAAAGTATATATGTATAGAGGTAATGCTATCCGGGCGTTGTATCTGAAGCGCAAAAAGGAAAAAACCAGGGGGTTAGCTCCTATTGTCAATATCTTACCTCCTGCTTTCAGCGCTATAGGGGCGGTTATCGGGACCGGTATTGTCGATCCGGGAACGGCTGCCCTGACAACGTATTTGACCGGGCTTTTGGGCGGGGTCGGCGTGGGCCTGCTGTTGGCCATGCTCGTGCCGATCCTTATGGCGAAAATAGAGGACAATTCGGGTAAAAAGAAGAAGATCGATCTTGATGCCATTGTTAAAGAGACACTGGGAGGAGGGGACGCAAGCATAGAAGACCTTTTGAGTGCCAGGCGGCAAGCCGCGGATACGGAAACCGATTCGGGAAGCAAGAAAAAGAAGAAAGGCCCAAAAGCAAAGAAAAAGGATAAGAAAAAGCCAAAGCAAAAAAAGAAAGCAAAAGAAATAATAAGTACCGGGTCCGGAACGGTCGAGATCGAGAAAGTGACTGTAGGCGGGGGCGAAGAGGGTGTCATATACACTAAGGGAGATCCGGATGATAAAGAGAACTATGCGGCGCTTAAAGAGATGTACGAGGAGGTCATAAGGGATTATGTGCTTAGACAGGAAAACGCGAGGCCCGTGTTCCTGAAAGTAGGATTAGACCCGGATGTGGATTTCTGCTTCACCATCCACCGTGTGCTGCGAGAGCTGGGGACAGAACCGCTCTGGTCAAGCGAAGAAGTCGCGCGTGCCATGTCCGGCCGTGTAAGAAAGGTCGAGGTAGTGGATCCGCCTTTTCCGGACAAAATGCCGCCGGCGATCAAGATCTCGTTCAGGGGAGGGGTCAACCTTGGCAATGAGGGCCGCGGTTACTTTTACGCGTTTATTAGGAAAGACGGGGTTATCGGGCAGAGCTGGGGGAAGGAAGAGTTCATGGATAAAGCCGAACTCGCGCAGTTTACCGGCGAGGAGGATCACCAGAGGATAGTTGCCCTTGTGCGGGATGAGAGAGCGTTGCTTTGCGGACTGGACTACGGATTTCTTTACCTCGACTCGGCCAAGACAGCCTCTCGCGCCTGCGGCAGGGATGACGGAGAAAAAGAACGGTTGCATGACATGATAAGAAGAGGGCTTGAGGAAAGGCCGGAAGACGACCCTGAAATAAAAGAAAACAGGAAAGAGTTCATAGACAAGATGATGAGAAGGCCGTTCGAAGAAGAGAATATCAACTATAACATAGTGGTGTCCAGGTCAAAGGAGAGTAAAGGTTTGCCTTCACCCGCGACGACGCGGTTCTTTGAGGAATGCGGTTTTGCGCCCAGCCTGAGCCCCGAAGAGATGGCGCGGATACTGAAAGACGAGCATATAGATTCGCTTAAGGTCATTCCCGCCCGCGGATTATACCCTTCATATATAGAGGTCACCATGAAGGAGGGTTACAAGATCGACATGCCCGGCAGGAGGGGCATGTCCGATGAAGAAAAAAGGGTGCTTCATTTCTACCTCTGGGACAGTGAAAGGAAAAGGCCCATATACGACCCGGCGCGCTGTGGGAGGCTGATCACAGGTGGAAAGCTCGCCAGAGATGCCAACGGGAATATCGAGTTTGTCACGCTTTACTCTGAGGGCAGAGCCAAAGCGGGTATCGATTACGTGCTGGCAAAGCCCGGCATCCTTCTTGATGCGGTCACGGCGGGATTATCCGATAATATGAAAGAAAAATATAGGGAAAAATTCCCCTACCTTTATTATGCCCGGCCGGGATACAGGGCGGAAGAGGTCGTACCGGTATTAAGGCAGGAAGAGAAGAGGACCTTGAGGCTTGCCGAGGGCGTCTGGGAGGAGATAAAAGAGGAGATGATATCCTCCTGGGACGGGACATTACCTAAACCGGGGATATATTCGTATGGGGGAAATGACGGTTTCTGGGTAGTGGTCAGCGGTGAGCCCGGTGTGATCGAGGTGCCTATCGAGGCGTTCGGCGGACCGATGGATTACAGTTTGTCTCATCAGGGCGGGACCGTGGTATACGTTTTCAGGTTCGCTCCTTTTATCGAAGAATGGGAGAGTTTTGTCCACGAGCCGAAACAGATATATTTTCAACTCCATGACCGGCTCGAGCCCGGGACGTGTTTCAAGGATATACAAGATGAGATGGACCAGCTGAGGAAAAAGATATCCGGATCGGTCAAAGGGGGCGACAAATTGATCAAGGACGTGGAAAGGGTGATCACCGAATGCAAAAGATACTGGCATGAGATCGCCACATGTGCGTCACATATCTGGATGGACGTGGAAATATATGCCACGGACAGGGACTTATTGACCCGGAGATTGGACAACCTTTTGTCAGAGATGAACGGGTCGCTGTCAGAGCTGCGTTCTATCGCGCCCGCTCTTGCCGAACAGTTGCCGGAAACGATAGACAAGGAAAAGGGCGGAAAGCTGTGGCTGGCATACCTTGCTTTCAAGGAAAGAGCGCTGGCGGGTCTCTCTTGTGAAAAGGAATTCGGAAAGTTCAGACAAGCGACCCAAGATTTTTACGTTGACGCATACTCGGATTTCACCCGCGATTCCTTAAAGAACGCCGGGGCTCCCATGGATGATGACAACGAGGTCTTCAAACTTTTCTATAGATTTCACGAATTGCATGAATGGCACAGGGCTTATTACACGCTGGAAGAGACGATCGATATGCTGGATAAAAGGATGGAAGTCATCGAGAAAGACAGGGCTCGCTCCCCGAACGCTATCCAGGAGAGGATCGATGCCCTTAAAGAGGGGTTTATCGGACAAGGCGTGCATCCCGGGGAAGCTGAAAGGTTGCTCGGTGGGATCAAAGATCACGTTAAGCAGGCGATAGTATCAGCGCCGTTCGTGTGGGAAGCGCGTAAGATCACCGCGGATCCCTCGCGGAAAATGTCCCGGGAAGAAGTGGTAAGAGCGAAGAGTACGTTACTCGAAAGTTTACAGGAGCAGACCGACCAGGTCGACAGCGTGCTGGCCCGCGAGATGGAAGAGCTGTCACAGGGGTTGAAGCCGTTCTCATGTGAAGAAAACCGCGATATCCTTAAAGGTATGTCCCGCGTTGTCAGCGACAGGCCCCAGCAGATGCTTGATAAGCTCAGTGGTGCTCTCAAGGAACAAGGCGCCCGTCCGGATAACGTGCACAAGGCGATAACGCTGCAGTTCCTGTTTTATACACATGCGGCCGTCAGGAAGTTCGCGGGAAACGCGCGGGAGGAACTTGAACTCTATAAAGAGGTGCCTTTCGATAACGAGACCATGCGCAGTTTTAACATATGCTTGTACGATCTTCGCGAGTATATAAGGTATTATTCGTATTTCCTGATGAGAGAATTCATCAATGAAAAAGAGACCGAATCATACACTGCAACATATCCGGATGATTTTGTCTGGGCGTATCAGTTCCAGGAAACAAGTGACGGTTTTTCGGACCTCTTGTGGAGAAATGGTTTCAGTATGGGAGCATCGCCGCCGGTCGGATGCAGCATGTACCTTGCCGCCCGTGACAGTGGCGAACTTGAGTTGATGGAAAAAAGGACGAACATTAACTGCGCTTCGGTCAAGGACAGGACCGACAGGGAGGTCGAGGGAGAGCCCGACGTAGTAGTGAGAAGGGGGTATTTCTCGGGCATGCCCTCGATGGGAGACCTTTATGATCTCGCGGAAGGCCGGACCGTATTGATTCTTGTGCCGTCCAGGGATGACCCCGAGAAAATAGGGGCCAAACAGTTACGGAAAAATGAGCTTGTTTCAAAGGATCGTTTTACGGATATGATCATATTCGTGAAAGGCGTCCTGGAGGGTTTCCACTCCAGCGATAACCCGGATCTAAAGCAGGTGGAAACGGAATTGCAGGAGTTGGCAGACCGGAAGCTGGAAGGGGCTGAGGCCGAGGAGGCACTTGAGCGGCTCAAGAAAGAATACCTGGAAGGCGCCCTGGGCAAGTATCTCCAGGAGGTCGTGGACCACAAGGAGATCGTCGCGGAAGTTGTAGAAGATCTGGGCAAGGAAGCCGATAATCTCCTGGGTAACGGGGCGGCTTTTGACAGGTTCGGTTTTGACATTTTCAGGCACCTGGTCCATGTCAGGGTCACGGAAGCCCTGGTGGAGAGGTTTTTCGGAATACCCGATTATTTCGTGGAAGATAAAAGCGTGGAGCTGGTCGCCGCGGACGGAGAGCCCATAATCCCCGAGGACGAGGCTAATGAAGTGGCTTCACCAGCCTCGCCGGATGAAGCGGAAAAAGCGGTTGAGGATGAAGGCACGGCCGATGCAGGCGCCGATTCAGAGGATGCCCCGGTTGCCGCAGAAGAGCCTGCCGCCGAGGAACCGGTTTCCGAGGATGGATCCACCGCCGCGGAAAAATCGGCAGAATTGAGCCCGGGGCAAAAGCTTGCTGCAGAGTGGAACTGGTTCCATTTGACGGGTCCCCAGCAGGAACGGCTGGACGCCTTTTCCCAGTCATTGATCCATAGCGAGAGTTCCAGGATCTGGACCCCGCTGATCCGCGCGCTTGTCGCCGTCGATGAAAGAGGCGAATTCGTTATCAGCGAAGAACAATTTACCAGGATATCTTCAAGGTTTGGGCAAAAAGAGGATGACATCAGGCGTCTGGAACAGTTGGCTGCCTCCTCACCGCCGGTATTGGAGGGAGAAGGGTCGTGGCAGGAGCGCATGTGGACCTTAGTGTCATTGTGTCTCGTTGATAGCATGGTCGCTTCAGGAAGCAAAGATCAGAGGCAGATTGCCAGAGAGCTGAGGGAGGCTTTGCTGTTATCCCCGGAAATGATAGAAGAAGACACAACCTCATATATGAACGAAAGGAGCGGGGAAGAAGCAAAGACACTGTTATCCGCGGTACTTTCGATAAATGAAGCCGGGCTGGTGAACGGCGGGTCCGGGGTTGCCAAGATGCTGGAAAGCGGCATAGGGAGATTGGAACAGGAAACCGGTCACACTGTTCCCGAATTTACCGGTGAGGATGGATTGGCAAAGATGTATGCCGATATTGTCTGTGCGCGCATGTACGGACTTTTAGGGCGATTGAAACAGGCAGCCGAAAAAACGAAACAAGCGTATGTAGAGATCAAAGCCTGTTCCGATATCGGGCAATCCCTGGAAAAGTTCGCCGAACAGACGGCTAAAGAAACAGAAACCGGGAAAAAAGTCGGCAAGGCTAAGAATAGATTATTGGCAAATTATAAGAAGGATCCCGCGGCAGCCATGGCCGAGGTGAACCGGAAACTTTCCGAAATAGATGACGTGGTGCAGGGGATCGAAAACGCTCTCCAGGCCAACGGGGAAAGCAAACCTGCCTCAGAACGCGATTCGAACAACTTGTCTATGATGACCGAAGAGGCTCTCACGAAACGATTCGAGCAGAGCAGCACCGGATATAAAGAGCTTCTGAATAAAGTTAACATGCCCATGAGCATGATGTCTTCTGTGATAACAGAAGAGGATTATGGTTCACTGCCTCAGGTCGGTGAGGCCAGGGAAGCGCTGAAAAAGTTATCGGCGTTCAATCCCGGTAAAGCGGCTGAAATGGAGGAGAAACTGCAAGCTGAAGTAGACAGGATGAATAAGGTAGGTAAAGCATTCTCAAAGGTAAAGACTTTGCGGAAAGATGTTCAAGAGATCGATCCGGCAGAAGAGGGCTCGGAGGAGAAATTTCAGGAAAAGGCTAAAGAGATCGAAGCTTGCATTGCTTGTTTGCGCCAGTTTGGATTTGTGAGAAGTAATCGTCTGGTTCGTGAAGCCGTGCATGAAGCCGTGATCGAAAAAGACCGAAAAGGCAAAGAGATCAGGATGCATAAGATAGGTGAAGCATTATTAAGGTTAGAGTTTTTGCGGAATGATGTTCGAAAGATCGATCCGGACGGGGAAGACCCATGGGGAGAACTCCGGGAAAAGGCTAAAGAGATTGAAGCTTGCATTGCTTGTTTGCGCCAGTTGAGGATACCGGAAGACATAGAACACCTGATCGACGAAGCCGAAAAAGAAAAAGATCAAAAAGACGAAGAGATAAGGCAAGTCAATAAAAACAAAAATTTGAGAACAATAAGGGAACAATTAAACAGTCTCAGTGGCGGGAAGTTTGTGGCGGAAGATGCTGTAAGAGAGACGGCTGATCAGATCAGACTTCTTGTTGAAAGACTGCCGGAAAAAGAAAAAGCTATTTGTCTGGAAGAAGTTGCAAGGGTAGAAGAACAGAAAATGGCTGAAACAGAAGAGCGGAAAAAAGTCGCAGCCGGAATAGAAAGATTGAAAAAAAAGATGGGAGGGGAGCAGAAATCCACCATCCGGGGCGCGGCGCGGGCAGGTCTTGCTGCGGGGACTCTTTCCGTTCTTTCCATAGTATTAGGGTTGCACCCGGCCGTATCGGTCGGGCTCGGCGCGGCGGGAGTGCTGCTCTTTTTGAGAGCGATGATAGGCCGCATGAACCTGGATACGGATGCTATGATACGCGTCCCGGCATTTGCATTTGATGTTTGGGTCGCGGTCGTGCCGGGGTTATGTGCTATTTATGCCGCGAGTTGGAACTTGCACCCGGCCATTTGGATCGGGTTTGGCCTGGCCGGATTCTTGCTTCTTGTAAGCGGGGCAATAGAGAGCGGCGCTCTGGATATACCTATCGTTGAGTCGACGCCGACGCACGCGATTCCCCAAAAAAGAGGTTTTTCCGTTTTCTTTGACCGCCGCGAGACCGCGTCTTTTGATCTTAGAACGAAAAAGATCAAACTGGATAAGGACGATTCCATATTGGGAAAACTTATCGACCTCCCCCACGAATGGACCCACAAGATCATCGACTGGCTCCAGGAAAAGTTCAAACTGCCCCGGTGGCTGCAAAGCAATCTCCTTGTGTATTCCATCCAGGTGGGGATATTCGCGTTTGTTTCAGGATGTCTCTTCCAGCTTCTTTACGTGCTCTGTAATATGCTCGGCCCTCTCAACGTGATTGCGCTGGTGGCCCTTACGACTTTCTTACCGGCACGGGAATGGGGAGCACCGCTGACGGTCGATGACTTCAGGAAGGTGTATGAGGAAATACTGGAAAAAGAAGGGGACTATCCCATGCAGGCAAAGATAAAGAAGGCTTTGGGTGTCAACGATGTGGTCCTCGCAAGGTTAATAGAAGAAGATGAAAAAAGACGTAAAGAAGAAGGTCTCCCCGCGCCTGTATTCAGCAGGAAGCACTTTACGGTCAAGAGGTTCAATAAAGCGTATCAGGAAGTGAGCGCTGAATATGAAGGTACGGCCATCGCGAGGAAAATGATGGCGAGGATGGGATGCGCGCCATATACATTGAAGAGCCTGCTGGCCGAGTCTAATAAAGAGCGTGTTTCCAACGGACAGCCGCCGATAGTGATATCAGACCTTAAAAGCGTTACTTCCTGGTCGTCACAGAATGACGATGGAAAGACCGAACAGTTGGAGAGGTTAGAGCAGGATGTCGTGGGAGAGAAAGAACGCGGTGACGCCGTCCGGGATAACGACCCTGAAAAAGCAGCCGAGCATTACAGCCACGCTTTAAAGATGCTTGATCTGGGTAAGGGGTTGATCGCCTGGATGAAGGCCGATGAACAATTCGCGAAAATACAAAGCCTGGTCGATGACCAGTTAAGTATAGTTGATGCCAGGTTGGAACGGGAAAGACCCGGAAAAGCCAAGAGTGCTGCCCGTGCGGAAGAGAAACTAACAGGTTTCGCTTTCAGCAAGGATGATATCTGGAGCATGAACAGGGCAGGCCTGGAGAACGTCCTTGAGGACGCCAGAGAGAAGCTGGCCGGCCTTGAAAAGATGTCCAATAAGGCGATAGACAATATGGGCAAAGGGTATGATGAGGCGTATGAAGCGGCACAATACGTGAAATGGACGGCGCATTTCATACTCACGACCGTTTATGCGGAAGATCTCAAAGAAGAAGAAAAAGAAGAAGATGATGACGATAATGTTGTTCTCGGGATGTTCATCGCGGCGGCAGCCACCATTGGAATAGCGGCTAAAGCGCTCTCATCCGGCGGGCAGGCCGCGCCCGCCGGCGAATTGATGGCGGGATTCGGGACAGGATGGCCCATGACGATATTTATGCTCGGTATTCTTTCGATGATGGTCCTGGCCGCAGGGAATTTCCCCCGGGGGTTTTTCGTAGATACTACCAATAAAGAGGAAGAAAAGAAGTGGAGAAGGCTCGCGGGAGAGGATGAAGAGCAGAAAGAGGAGTATCCCGGCCTGGTCCCCCCTGTTGAACTGAAAGGCGGGGTCAGAAAGAGGGGATTAAGGGTAGCGTGCGCACAGATCGAGAGAGGAGATTTTGGGGATAATACCCGGAGGATGGCAGCTATAGTTAAGTCGTTGAAAACAAGATTCAAGGAAAACGCCCCTGATCTGGTGCTTTTCCCTGAGCTCCTGGACCGGGGTTCTCTGAGGACCGAAGAAGAAGAGAAAGAAAGGGTGTCCGCTTTAACGAAAGTGGCCAGTGAGACGGGTATAGCTTTGGGATTCAGTCTGGTGAATTCAGGGTTGGATATCACGTATTATGTCATCCGGACAATGGGCGGGGCCAAGAAGTTCACAAAATTCTCCCACGAATCAGAGGACCGCAGGTTTACATTAAAAGGTCACAAGGTTTGTGCTCTTATTTGCATGGAGTCCGACCGCATAATCGCGGATAAGGCGGCTTATTTACAAGTGTCAAGGGATGCGCGTAAAGCCGATCTAATAATAGTTCCTTCTTCGACGATACCTTCCGAGGGCCAATCACGGGTGGAAAAGCTCAGCAATGATTGCAAAACAACGGCGATATTCGTGAATACGGCGGTCAAACCTGAAGATATCGCGTATCGTGATCGTCCGGATCGGTTTGAAAGGGGCCACTCTTGCGCTGTGTCATCAGGGGCCAAAACCGTTCTGTCCAAACCCGACGAGGAGGGGATCTTAATAGTTGATGTGAGCAAGAAAAGGGAAACCAAAAAGATCCGGGGAGTTACTCTTCTCGAACTTCTCGGGGGGCTATCTGTCATTACTATCGCCGTGGTCGCTCTCGGCGCTCAGGTGCTGGGTATAGTAGCGGCACTTGCGGCGGCTATCCTTCTGGCGTGGAAGATGCCGTGGAAGAAGATAGCGTCTTTCAAGATCTCCGTTGGGACCCGGGGAGGCATTTTCGCTTTTCTTCTGGCATTGGCGTCCGGGGTAGGGGCTGTTTATTATTTTTGCAGCAGCTATCCGATCAGTCTTGCCGGATGTGTTCTGGTGTTCATATGTTTTGCGGTAGCGGGAGGTATGACAGGTTTAACTTTTGCTACGCTGGGGAAGGACGTGTATGCGCTGATAACGCGGCAAGGCAAGGACGAGGTTGCGAAGCCGTCCGGTTATGACAAGTTCGCGGGCGCTGAATGGAGCGATGATAACAACAGAGAACTTATCAAACTTGCCGAGATAGAAGGCGAAAACGGCCATGTTGCCGAAGTCGCGACCGGGACAGGCAGGTCTTTAGGTGTGCTTCTTCCTTGTCTGGGTGACCAGGCCAGTGTTACCGCTTTGGAGCCCGATAGAACATCCCTGGAAGAGGCAAAGAAAAGGTTCAGGGGCGACAGGCGGATAACGTTCGTGCAGGGAATGGCCGAGGAGTTCGCGGAGAAAGTGGCTGAACCTGTTGACGTGTGGATCTGCTTCAACGGCATGCACCTTATAGATGATTATGAGGATGTGTTCCGGGAAGTGTATTCCGCCATGAATGAGGGAGGCGTTTTATCTTTCAATACGGCTTATTTCAAGGAGAACCTCTGCCCGATGTTCGGTTTCATGAACGCGGTCGTGATAAATGCTATATACAAATTGCGGGAGAAAGTGGGCCTGGATGAAGTGCAAAAAATAATAGCCGCGCGCGAGAAGATACATCCGAGATCTTTGGATGATTATAGAGAAGCCCTCCGGCAGGCGGGTTTTACCGATATTGAGGTTGAAAAGAAAAAGGTTCGCATACCCCTTGATGATATGAGAGATTTCTATTCCGACCCCTACGTGACCGTTTTTATCTGGGGCAAACTGGATGATAAGAAGCAGCAAAAGTTCCTGCAGAAGATACTGCTTTCGTCTCTGGATGAAAAGATCAAAGAAGAGAAGAAAAATGGAACGAAGTCGCTGGAAGCCGGATGGCTCCATGTTGTCGCCAGGAGGCCGAAAGATACACCGATATTTCGTTTTGAGAGGCCAGTCAGTCGGGGTAGGAGCAAGACACAAGGGGCCACGCTTACACCAGAAACGGGAACGACTTCGGATGAATCTCAAAAGAAAGCCAGAGAAACCAGGTCAAAAATACAAGAAGCCCGTGAATTTGGCCGGGGCGGGGATTTCGTTGCAAGTCCCGACCCAAAGAAAGACCAAGAACTGTTGGACCGGGTGATGTTCCAGGCACAGCGCGAAGTAGAGGAATCTCCCGGGAAAACTGCCGGCAAAAGACTGCAGGCGATCCGGAAAAGACTGGATTTAGCCGTGGAAGAATTCCGGGAACTGCTGCGCAAGAATGATCCTGTACACCCGAGTACGTTCTATAAATGGATGAACGGTACGCATCCGGTCCCTCTACATATTATGGAAGTCGCGCAAAAGCTCTACCATGATCGGGCCGGGAAAAGGCTGAGGACGTTCCGGGAAAGCCTGGGTTTGACCCGGAGAGAATTCGGGGAACAGCTGGACGAAAAAGATCCCATAGGTCCGGGGAAGATAGGAGATTGGGAAAACGGTGAAAGCGAGATCCCCTTTGACGTGATGGACGATGCGAAAAAGCTCTACCGCGGTCGGGCAGGGAAAAGGCTGAGCTCGTTCCGGGAAAGCCTGGGTTTGACTCAGAAAGAATTTGCAAAGCAGCTGGATATCGGAAAGCCAGTACGTGTAGGCGCCGTTATCAAATGGGAAAGCGGTGTAAGAAGTATTCCTTTCGCTGTCATGAAAGCGGTAGAGAAGTTTTACCGCGATCGCGCGGGAAAAAGGCTAAAGATATTGCAGGTAAGGTCGGGTTTAAATCAGGGTCAATTTGCAAAGTTATTGGGCGATAAAGATCCTGTTTATGGCGGCACATTCAGCCAGTGGATAAACGGCAAAAACCGTGTTCCTTTACACATAATGACGGAAGCGGAAAAAGTCTATCGCGGTCATGCAGGAAATAGATTAAGGGATATCCGGCTGATGTTGGGGTTGAGCCAGGGGGAATTAGGCAAACTGTTAGATGACAAAAGAGATGTATCTCTGGACATGGTGTCGCTATGGGAGCAGGGTAATTGCCCGGTTCCGCTCGAAGTGATGGAAAACGTGGAAAGGATCTACCCAGGCCTTGCGGGAAAAAGATTAAGGGAATTCCGTGAAAAACTTGGGTTGACCAGGGAAGAATTTGGAGAAGAACTGGACAAGAAAAACCCCATACATCCGAGGACCCTCGGCATATGGGAACGCGGGGAATATACCGTTCCTTCCAAGCGCATGAAGGATGCGGAGAGATTCTATCTTGAACGCGGGAGAAAAAGGTTAAAAGGGTTCCGTGTGGGGTTAGGGATGACTCAGGAAGAATTCTGGATGCTGCTGAATGAAAAGTATCCGGTGCATCACAGAAAGATCAAGGCTCTGGAGAAGGGTGAGAGCCCGGTTCCTTTCGATATGATGGAGAAAGCGGAAAAGCTTTACCGTGGCCGGGCGGGGAAAAGATTGAAAACGATCCGTAAAAAGTTGAAGTTATCTCAGGAAGAGTTTGAAGAACGGCTGAGCAAGGAAGGCTATATGGATGTGCCCAAAGTCGGGGGGATGGAACAGGGTATGACTGAGATTCCTTTCGAGGTCATGGAAAGCGCGGAAAAAGTTTACCGGGTAGAAGCGGGGCAAAGGATGCGGGTGTTACGCGAAGCGCTCGGCTTAAGTCAGGACGAGTTCGGGAAATTGTTGAATGAAAAAAGCCCCGTGCCTGCGACAACGGTCAGCAGCTGGGAGACCGGCAAGAATATGATCCCATTAGAGATCATGGATAAAACAGAGATGACCTACCGGGACCAGTCACGAAAAATGATGAGGGCGTTCAGGATGGCGCTGGGCTTGTATCTGGCGGAATTCGGTGAACAGCTGGATCCGGAAAAGATCATACCGAAGATCACAATATGCAGCTGGGAACGCGGCATACGTTCGATTTCTCCGCGTGTCATGCAAATGGTGGCAGGCCTGTATCGTGACAAAGCGGGGGAGAGGTTGAAGATGCTCCGTAAGAGCCTGGAATTAAGCCATGCGGAATTTGCGGAAAGATTAAGTGAAGATGGTGAGCATGTTTCACAGAACGCGCTGTCCCACTGGGAAAAAGGCGATTACCAGGTTCCCTTGAACATAATGGAAAAGGCTGCCCAAGTAGTCCGGTTGTGGCCGGGGATCATTCCTGTTTACCCGCACAAAATTGAAGCTGAGAGGGGAATATACAGTATGGTGGTTTCAAGCAAAAGGCCGGAATCACCGCCGATAGCGGCTATGGAAAATGAGTTCAAAGAAGCTGTTGAAGGGGCTATCGAGAACGCGTTAGCAGAATTTCCTCCGCCCAGACAAGAGTTGGCAAGAAGGGTTGTGGGTGCCATCCGTGATAATGGGTTAGATTACCGCAAGTCGCTCGTCCGGGTACTTGCGTCCATGTTAAACGCCACCACTGATGAGATCCTGAGTGTATTTGATGCTCTTAAGGTAAGCCCGCATCTGAGGGCGTTCCAGCCCGGATATGATGTGGTCGGGGAAGCTCAAAGGCATATCGGTGTGACCTACCAGAAAGGGAAAAGAGATAAAGAACTGGTCGAGGTCCAGCCCGTTTCCTACAACAGGGCGCAAGGGGCGGCGCTCACACCGGTTCTTGTTTCAGTGGTCATTTTAGGGGTTCTTATTATTGCCGTGGCCGGACTGCTTCCCCAGCTTTCCGGTCTCGCCGCCCACCCCGCGTTCGCCCCGCCGGTCCTGAAGGGCTTTGGTGGTTTCGCTGGGATACTGTCGTTCGCGTTATTAGGTCTGGCTGTCGGGGGATCCGGACAGCCCGAGACGCCTGAGATAGATTCCGGTGACCTGGTTGCCGATAAACACCTCGTGCAATTCTTCAAGTTAGACGCCAGTACGCGTGTTTTGATGTTAAATGATATTTTAATAAGGCTTGAAAAGCGCATGCTTGATGCGTCAGATCCTCTTAAACCCGAAGAAGAGCGACGGAAAGTATCGAAAAGCTGTTGTCTTTTGTTGAAGATCCTGTCTTATGTTTTGACCACGGATGATCCAACGATCGAACCATATGAAAACGTTCATATACACAGGGCAGCCGCAAGGGCGCTTAGGGAAATCGTAAAGATAGATGACTTAGTAGTGAAGCCTTTACTGGGGCAAGAGATCGCGCGGATCGAAGAAGCCGGAACGGAAGAGGAGAAAGTAGAAGCGGTGCGCGTATTCGCCCTGGCCTGCTTGCGTAAAATAGAAAAATTAGAGAAAAAGAATAAACCAAAAGACCAGGGAAATACTCTTGTGGGCGGGGTTGCTTTGGTGGTATTGGCGGGTATCGCTATCTGCTTGGCGGCGGTTGTAGCTCCCGGATTGCTTGCCCAGGTCTCCGGCTGGCTCAGCCACCCCGCGTTCGCCCCGCCGGTGGTGAAAGGCAGCTTTGGTCCGGTTTCCGCATTGCTTTTCCTTTCTTTGCTGGCAGCGCACGCAGCTCTCTTCAAAGGACGGAAAAAAGCCCCTTCAGAACTTTATATCTCAAAGAAAATAAACACCCCTGCCCAGGCATGGGATGCCGTTTTTGAGAATGAAACTAACGCGAGAAAATTCTTCAAGCTGGCAACGTCATTGAGGGAGAGATTTCCGTTCGAATTGACAAGTAAAGACCCGAGAGCGCCTCTTGAATATGCCCTGGAAGAGGGCCTGACGGTCAAAATAGGCTCCAACCTTTTCATGTGCCCGATAACGGAGTCTTTCCGCAGGCATGTCATTTTCGGGAAAGACGATAAAGGGAATATCGCCTTTCGATTCGAGGTCGTTATCCCCGGCAAAGAAGAGGACAAGAAAAAAGTGCTCACAAAGAAGCGGCGCGCGATCGCTTCGGACATATTAAGCGCTTTCCCGGACAGGGAATATTGCATGAGGCCGCTTTTCGACAAAAAGTTCCCCGCCGGTATTTACGATCTTTACGGCAAAAAAGAGGTCTTTGACCGCGAAAGCCCCTTGTGCGTCATGGCTTTTGAATATGAGGACGGAAAAAGGCTCGAGTTCTGTTCGCCGTCAATACTTGACGGCCTGGTCAAAGAGCTGGGAATAACCCGCGGGGAACTGGACGGGATGATCGTAGATCAAAGCGCGGAGATCACGGCGGCGATCCACCACCTCGGATACGTAGGCCACAGGTGCAAGTATTTTGACCGTGACAAAAGGATGCATTACGACCATCACATAGCGAATATACGCCTCATAAAGACCGAGGTCGGGATCAGACTGAAACTGGTCGGGGATTTCGAAGTTTTTGAAAAGGTAGGCAGGCCTGTCGATACGGGAAGAACGGATATAGAGGAGATCATCGGCAAAGGATACGGGAACGTAAAAGCGCTTAAGGATATTTTATCATTCTCCAGGGAGGAAATAGAAGAGAGGTTCGATGGATCATACAGGAAGTCCCTGGATGAATTCGAAAGACCGGGACCGAAAATGACCCCGGAAGAGGCGCGGAAAAAGGCCAGGGAGACCATAGCAAAGATACGGGAAGCCCGTGGATACGGTTGGGGCGGGGATCTCTCCGTGAGCCCCGACCCGGAGAAAGACGAAGAACAGCTGAACCGGGCGAAATTCCGGGCCCAACGCCCGCGGCTTTATGTAATGAACTTTTCTGTCAGGAATATGCCGTCGAACAGGATAAGACAGGTTCTGGGGGAAGGCGCCGTTATTCATTCAATAGTCACCCCCGACAGGGGGGCGATGGCGCAGAGTTACGAAACGGCGCTTGATTATTTCAGGCATGCCGTTAACACGGCCCTCAGCGAAGGGGCCGTTCCCGTATTATTGGAGGAACAGCACCGGTTTTCGCTTCCATTCTACCAGGCCCTCAAGGAAGCATATGCAGGCGGCGCCCTCAGGGCCGTTTCGCTGGATCACCATTTAGACTTTGGTTCCAGGGAGTCTTCATCAGGTTCTGGGGAATCACATTCAATCGGGTTCGATGACGCGGGATTCTGGCCTTTTGGAATTGCAAAGGGCATTTTGACCGGCCGGGAGTTGTCCATAACGGGTTCTCCGCAGATGGAACCCCTTGATGGCTTTTTCAGGTTCATCGATGAATGGATAGAAGGATTCGACATGGAAGAGTTCCTGGGCCTTCTGGGCGGGCTTGGTGAAAACCAGGAGAAAGGCATAGCCCGCGCGATCGAATATCTTTCAGACAGGACCAGAGAAGGCGAGAAATTTTCCACTTTTGAAAATATCAGGGAAGAGCTGGTCCGGAATAACATTGCTCTTTTCATGGCGCTCAAGTCGAAAACAAGGATGTCCCGGCACGTCATGGATGATGATCTCGAAGGCGAGAATGTGTTCGTATCGTTCGATACGGATGTCATGTTGTCGGAGGATGAACTGCAGGAGAACGCCAGGAGGATATCGCGGGGCAACGTGGTCGGGATGCATATCGCCGAAACACGTATCGGATTAAAGCAGTTGGGCGAAAGGGCTATAGGGGCTTTTTGCCGGACGGCCCTGGCCCGTCCGCCGGCGCCCGCGCCGCAGAAGGCAAAGACGCCAGCTCCCGCACTACTACAGCCCGATGACATAAGAAGCGGTGAAAGGCAGGACGTCCCATCCGGAACCGAGAGCCGCATTGCGAGGTCTTACAGTATCACACCCGGGCCGTTCAAACGTGAATTCGGCCGCAGGGAATTCGGCTATATTGTCGTAGCGGTGCTCGTAACCGGTTTTATCATAATGCTTGTGTCAGGCCCCCTTGGCGATATGGTGAAAGCCGTCTTAAAGGCTGTTTTTGGGGTACTCGGCCTATCCGGCGGTTCCGCCCGGCTTTCCGCCTGGCTTAGCTCTCAATGGCCCGTTGTTGCGACGGCTCTGTTTGTTGTATTCGGTATGGCGGCACGGAAAAAAGGGACGGATGATAGAAAACGGCACGAAGTAGCCGAACGATATTTAAAGGAAGCGTATCCGGGTTCGAGTGTTTACAAGAGAGCATTGGCTGATGTGAAGCAAAAGCAGCAGGAAGCAGCACGCAGGAAAGATCAGGAAGAAAAAAAGGATGATGAGAAGAAAAAACAACGCGATTTGGCTAAACAGTACATGGAGAAATATTTGCCGGATCTTTACGAGAAGGCGCTGAATGAGGCGATGCAAAAGCGGAAAAAAGAAGCCACGGAAACAAGGGGTGAAAAAGAGACCGATCCAAAGCGCGGAGGGAAAGGCAAAGATGTCCTCGGGATATTGGTTGCCGTGGGTGTCGGCATCGCCGCTGGTTTTGGTGTATCTGCCTTGGTCGGTCCCCAGCTTCCAGCAGCAACACCCGGCATTATTAAGACAGCTGGATTCAGTAGTGGGATCGGGTTATTGCTAATGCTCGGCATAATAATAGGAATGGCAATAGGAACGGCGTTTATTAGGAAGGGAGGCGAAGGGGAAGAGGAGAATAAACAGAAAATACTCGAAACCCTGGATCTTGCCCCTGCCGTTTTAGATTTTGTAGTGGTCGGCGAAAGAGCGGGTATAGCGGAAGAAGATGCACAAAACTTTCTTGATAGCCTGGTCGAGGAAGGAAGGGTGTTATGTGAATCAGGCTGGTATTTCTTGGATCGCGGCGCGGACGGCCCTTCCCCTTACCGTGACAATGCGCTTGCTGCTATCGGTGATGCGAATACGATGGCAAGGCTGTCCGCGGACGGTTTCAGGTTCCGGACGACAGGCATAGACTGGTTCACCAAACAGTTCAACCTTCTTCAGGAGCCGGCAGACAATGAAACGGTAAGATCATTTTCCGGATATGTCGACGAGTTTGACGCATTGAGAAGGGAGCAGTATCCCGCCGAAGGCTCCTTATATAAATATTGGCAGAGCATCCTGATGTTCCGGGATGAGGTCGATGAAACGCCTACATTGGATGATTACAAAAAGGATATTCTTAATGCGTACGATTTTGCCGTTTCACTTGAAGCTCTAATGGAAAAAATAAATTCCATAGATCTTAAGGACCTGCAGATCTCAGAGGGGGAAGAAAGAGCGCTGAGTGATTCGATAGCCGTAAGCGCGAGCCTTACCGCGAATTATATAAAGGTCATGACGCCGGTGATCGAAGCGATCAAAGGCGAACACGATTCCGCCGGGACGGATCGGTTCCTTCAAGAGACCGTTCGGTTGCAGGAAAGGGATCCATTAGACTTCAAGGATGAAGACCTACTGAAACTGAACGGTCTGGAGATCATGGGCCTGAGCGGAGAGATCTATGCGATAGAGGTAAGGTCCGGAGAAAACGGGTTGGACTTCCTGATATGGTATCAGGATAAGGACGGTTTCCGGAAATTGGCGGGTATTTTGGATAAATGCAATATCTCATCTGATTATTCCGGAACCGAATTTACGGTAGATTGTGGCGCGATCAACAATTATGCCAAACTGAGAAGAGAACTCGTTAGGGGTGAGTCCGGACCACACAACTATTCTCAATTAATAGATAGTTACCACGGTACGTTCGACCTGGCTATACGCAATATGGATTCTCTTTTAATAGAAGAGCAACTACGCGTTATAAGCGATGAGTCCCAAAAGCTTGTTAGACAAGAAGATAGGGAGGCTTATTTGAGGGGTTGTTTTGAGAATACCAAACCGTTCTCTTCGGAACTACTTTACCAGCGCCTTCATATGCTCATAAGCGGTGTGATGCCATGCGGTGTAAAATTGGCATTTACCCTCAATAATCAGCGTACCCTGAATAGCCTGCGACAGGGCATTGAATGGGATAGGACAGGTTTTAGCGGGATGTTGCGTACCTGCGGGTTCGATCTGGTTTCCTCTGTTCCTCGACCACTTGGTTATAGCATCTGTGTGGTGAAGAAACGCTCTATTAAGCCGGAAGAACTTTCTTTTGTAGTGTCCCGAAAGGGAACGTCCTCAAGTGACGGTAGGAAGAAGCCGAAAAAGGCATCCGGCCGCGGGACGATGTACCTCGCTAAAGAAGAGATGGACAGAGCGAAAAAGCTCAGCGATGAAGCCACCGCGAGAGATATTGCGGAGAAGGCGATGAAACAGGCCCAGGCCCGGCACGCGGCAGAGGAAGACAAGTTATTTGTGTTGGACAACAGGGTAAAGAAGATAAAGGCCCTTCGTGTTTTTCATGCCGAAAATATTAATGACCCTGATTTTGTTGAAGCTGTGGATAGAAGTTTTAGGAAACGCGGGTATCCTGAGTATCAGAGAATAGTAAACATCAATACAAACCTGCGAAGTGGCAACGATCTTAGCTGTTATTATGTCGTGTCGGATGACGGCCAGATCCAGGCCATTGCTTTTTACGATGCCGAAAAGCATGAATTAAAAAGAAGAGAGCTAGCTCCATGGAACAGGAATGAGTTTGAAGGGGAAAGAGAGTTCATCGGTCTGGGGCACCAGTTGCTTGCTTTTTGCATTAGTAAGTTGACCGAAGGGGGCAGGGAAATGTCTTTGTATATGCCCCGGGAAAGAGCGAAACACACTTTGGCGGAAGCAGGGATGCTGGTGAAGGATAAGTATACTGCGGTTGATGCGGAAAAACTTACCAGAAACCAGGAGAAACTTGTTCGGGAACTTATAGATAAATACGGCCTTGAAGTCTCGGAACCTGCTGCTGTCCGGCACGCGGATAGCGCGGCTGCGGGACCGGCCAGGTTTACCGAAGGCAGCATAAAGGCGATAAATGAGGGGCTTCCCGGCTTGAGGGACAGGCCCGTTGCGATGTACCGGACCTGGACAATATTCCCGTTTTTCGCGGGGGATAGTATAAGGTGGATGCTTATCGAAGGTGTGGAAATAATGGCTATTTTGAGACGGGAGTTTGTCGACTGGATCAACAGCGCTCCGGAACAACGCGCGAAGGCGCGTCAATTCGGCTTCTTTGCCGGCATGGTAGAACTTTTCAATCAAAGAGGGGTCCAACTGGAAGAGCCGGCCAACTTCGCGGCGGCGGCTCACCTGGCCTTTTTTACTTTGCATCCGTTCGAGGATGCCAACCACAGGACGGGTTGGGAGATCATGAACAGGATCCGCGCCCGTGAAGGCCTGCCGGAGGTCGGTTACAAGGACGAATGGTACGGCAAATACAGTGCTCTCAGTTTTAAAAGGAATGATCCGTGGCCGTTCATTAACTTCATAAAGGATAAGGCAGGCGATATCGGAGAAGAAAGACAGGACGTCTTAGCGGAAGGGGCGTTGACCCACAATGCGCAAGTTCCGGAATCATCGTTCCTCGGTATATTGTCATTACTGGTCGAATTATTCCGGGACGTATTGTCAGCACTGAAACCGTCTCGGGATGTATCAAAGCCGAAAGAGGCGAACAGGTCTTTATTGCTTACCCTGCACGGGATGATGGTAACTACCGCCGAAAACGTAAAGAAAGAGGGGATCCCGCCTTCAAGGGTCCCGCCGGTCTATCTGATCGGTTCGTCGGTGATCGGGAGGGAACGGCAATATCGCGCCCCATATATCATGGAGGGAGCATCGGAGGCCAAAGAGACGGATGTAGATATTTTAATGCCTGATTATCATGGCCAGGGTAAAGATATAAACCGCATTCGCGAAACATTCACACGTGAACTACAGAAAGAGAGAGACAAGGGAGAAAGGATCTACTCGGTAGTTCCGCCTTATGTATGGGATGACAAAGAGCAGGTCTTCAAGTACGGCCACCTTTACGAGATCAGGCCCGAAGGGGTATGGCGCATAGATAAAGCCGGAAATAGAACGGGTGTGGAGGATCTCGAACAGAAAGACAACAAGCGGCTGGACGGGGGCGGGATCGAAGATGAAACGGTTTTCTCGGGCGGGATATCTTCAGCTTTATATATGAAAAATTTGAAAGGGATGCTGGAAGAGATAAGAGATCCGTTGTTAGAGACGCTTGCTACGGGTGCTTACCTGAATCCCGGTGACATTATAGAATTCTTTGTCGGTTCAGAGAAGAACGCGCCGGTAGGGGTGTTGAAGTATCCTGAGGAAGGAAGCCCATATTTAAAGTTCAAGGGAAGGCAACACAGAGTCCGCTCGGAAGAGAAACCCGGCGCCGGTGGTGCGTATAGGCTGGAAGATACCACCGTAAGGTGTGGCATAGAAAAGTTAACCTTGAAAGAATTCTTCACTAAAGAGCGGACGGGCCTGTCGTTGACAGAACTGTCGCCGCAGGCGGAAAGCAGTGAAACGGATATATGCCAACTCGAAGCATCGGGATACATACATATGGACGAGGATGAAGGATGGAGAGTATCCCGCGGCAGCACAAGATCCGTCATTTTTGACGACGAAGGGAATTTGCACAGATTAGGCTGTCTGTCGGAATTTTTGGATCATCCGGAAATGCGGGGGAAAATGGCTACGTCATTCCACGCCCATCCCGGCGGCTTGATGGGATTACGTATCAGTTCCAGGGATATCCTGGTCATGAAGCGGTCGAAAGCATCGGGATATGTCGCCTCGGATATTATCCTCAACGAGAAAGGGCGCGGCCTTTTGTACAGGCTAAAAGAAGGCAGCGATGTAGACGAAGCGCACGCGAAGATCTCTGCGTGGGAAGAGGAACACCCGGATGCCGCTTTAGAAGAGCAGGCGGCTTATAAAATAAATACCTGCGCGCGCTATTTCGATATTTACTATATCGACATAAGCTGTACAGCTCCTGAGGTGTTAGTGCGACAGATCGGCACTTTTGACGAATTTCTTGGAGAAGCCGCCAGAGCCGAAGAGGCCGACAAACGGCAAGAGGCAGAGAACGCGCTGCAAAAAGTGAAAGAGAAGTTGACACGGGAAGCTTCCGTCATAACCGGAGAGTTGTTACGCGAGGGTCATGTAGAGGCGGCTGATGTGCCCGGGTTGATCCGTATAGGAGATGCGGCATTACAGTGGAGCCATGGCGGTTACGGATATGATTATGAGTGGGGGGAGGTTAACGGCACGTTCGAAATAATGCAGGAGATGTTCGCGGCCGGGATGATCGTCCGCGATGATCTGGTCCATTTGTCGGCTATCGCCGGCAGGGCTAATTGGTCATGGCGCGACGACGACAATATGGAGTGCGGAAAAACATCGAATGTTCTCTCGGCTTTCGCAGAACTGAAGAAGCTCTTTGAAGACGGGAAAGCTACCCGCCTGGACCTGCCGCGTATCGGGGCAATAAGAGGCGATATTCTCCATGTGATCAGGGCATACGACGCGAACGCGCTCAAGAAATGCCTTGTTCTGGACTGCGACGGGGTGCTCTGGAAAGGGGTCGTGGGTGAGGACGGTCTCACCGGTATCGAAGTGACCGCCCCGCACGCGGACCTTCAGAGAAAAGTGAAGGAACTGAAGGAGAGGGGTGTGATCCTGGCGATAAGCAGCAAGAACGAACTCAAAGACGTTGAGAAAGCTCTGGAAAGTCTTCCCGGCATGGTATTGGAAAAAGATGACTTCGCCGTGATCAAGGCTAACTGGCAGGACAAGGCGACGAATTTACAGGAAATAGCCCAGGCATTAGATATCGGATTGAACGCCTTTGTTTTTGTTGATGACAGGCCACAGGAGAGGGAATTGGTGAGCAGCGCATTGCCGCAGGTGGCGGTCCTGGAGTTTACCGGAAGTGCCGGAGAAATACCGGGATTGAACGAAAGACTGGACGTAGCTTTCGCGAAAGAAGCCGTTACCGGAGAGGACAAAAGGAGAACGGAACTGGTCAAGGCAAGGGAACAGAGAGAGGAGCTCAGACGGCTATCGAGGTCCCTGGAGGATTTCTATCGCTCGTTGGAAATGGTGGCGGTAATACGGAGAGGGACTGAAAATCTAGGTTTTGCGTCAAGGTTGGCGCAGTTGACCCAAAGGACAAATCAGTTCAATCCGACGCTTTACCGTCTTTCACAGGAAGAAATAGAGGCTTTTATCAGACACGAAGGATATTCAAGCTATATCTATTCGTTAGAGTTAATAGATAAATTCGGCAATAACGGAGTGGTAGGGGTTATCGTGGCCTATTCCCACAGATTACATCCCGAGTCTTACAGCAGGATGGAAAGGGAAGCGGTCATACACAGTTTCTGCCTGAGCTGCAGGGCGATCGGCCTGGAAACGGAAAAAGCGTTTCTCGCGTATGTTCTGGATGACATTAAAAGGAGCAGTCCGGATACGGTCAGGATCCGCGGCAGTTATAAAAAAGGAGAAAGGAATTCCCTGGTCGAGGATCTATATCCCCGGCTTGGTTTCGCAAAGGTCGAAGAGGATCGGTATGGAACGACCTTCGAACTGCCGATGGGTGGGGAAAGCGGCATCGCCGCCCCCGACTTTATAAAGGTGCTGCCGTTAAGGGATTATTATCTCGGTTCCGATGAGGCCAGGGAACGGCTGGAAGAGAGGTATGTGACCGGGGAGGAGGTCATAGAAGAGCTGGTAGAGTGCGATGACATAATGGAATTCAAATATGACCGGACGAAAGAAATAGTCGATTCGGAGGAGGTTGACAGAAGATACGATAGCGACGATTACTATAGCCGCAATCCCCTTATAACTTACAAGGTACATTACAGGGAGAGGACATGGAGCGAAAGAGAAAGAGGCGCTTTACATGAGATGTTAGATCATGTTCACCGCAAATTCGGGATCGGGGAGATGACCCCGGAACAGGTTCAGGAACTCCTTTCCGAGGAGGGCCAGCGGCAGATATTAGACCCCGAAAGAGGATTGACCCGGGAAGAAAAGGGCATGTTTTTGACGATGTTACAAGGCTTCGCGCAGTTCGGGCAAGAGGCCGACAAGCGGCAGGACGGCGGCAGAATTGGGATACAAGTGGAATCTTATGACATTCGTGAAAAGGAACAAGGAGGATATACTCACGAAGTCAGATGTAAATTTAGAGATGGGAAAGAAGCAGAATTTCCGGCAAGTTACGTGTCCGCTGTCTTCCCCGGGAACGGGGAGCCTCATGAAATATTGAGCACTGTTAATACATGGCCCGCGGATGGTGCAAGAACCACTGTGCCTCTTCGTAAGTATATCCTTTCCGAAGAATCCGGCATAGTAAACCCATCAGCGCAAAAAATCCTTGATATCGGCTCGGCCAGCGGCGTCCAGATACTGAACTGCGCGGTAAATATGCCCTGGGCTGAATGTGTAGCTACGGATAAAGTGGAATTCTTTTATGCGAATCTTGTTGTAAATGTCCTGGAAGCGGAAAGAAAAGGTTTGATAAAACCGGGGCAGGTCACCTGTCTTCTGGGTGACCTGTTCGAACCGATCGAACAGGGAGAAAAATTCGATCTTATCATTTTTAATTCGTGGCTCGAGGATAAAGGTCTTTTCCGCCGCTTTATGAACGAAGTCAGCAGTTATCTGGCAAACGGCGGCCAGGCCGTAGTTACCATACCATTCACTGATGAATATAAGGATCTTTTTAATGAGTTGGCAGCAACGCATGGGCTTAACGCCAGTTTTGAAAAACCAGAGTCTTTTGAAGGAAGCGATTGTGGTATCGTAAAAGTTACTCATGCTCCTCAAGCCGAAGAAGAAGACAAACGAGAGGAGGGGGCCAGTAAAGATACCGCCGGGTCAGTGTATCTCGGCATGGGAGCCGGCGCGTTCCAGCAGTTCGGGTGGAAGACGATCGTGTCATTCTTAGGTTTAGCGATGGTCGCGGCGCTCGGTGTGCATTTCCTTACATACCACGTCGTCACGTGGCTTATCGGCGGGCTGATCATAACGAAGGTCGCCGGGATCATCATGTCCGTGCTGGGAAAACTCGAGTTAAACCCCGGTCCTTTTAAAAGAAATAAGAGGATCACCGTCCTTGTGAGCAGCGCCGACAAAAGGGTGACGCGAGAGGACTTCATCTCGATCGCCGCGATATTAAGGCCTTACTGGTGGTTTAAAGGGTACCAGCTTGACGTCGTCCCGGACGCGACAAAGGACGACCTGAAGACGGCGCTCCGCGAACCCGAAGTTGAACGCATCATTGTCATGGGGCACGGCAGTTGGAAGGCATGGCAGGCTACCGACGGTATCATGACGGAAGATGAAGTCAGTTCGGTCATGTTCTCCGCGCCCGCGAAAAAGAAACTTTTCCTGACATACATGTGCGGGCACGCAAAGGGCGAGGCCGTAACCGATGATGAAGACAGGTTCGGTTACAGCGCGGTCGCGGACCCCGACACGCAATTGAAGATGACCGGCGGGGAGGTCATAACCGGTCTATTTCGCGACAAGCCGGGTCTTTTTACGGCCGGGGAGCTTAAAGAAGGTACCGCTATAACAAGATTTTTGCACTCTGCCATGTATAGTGTGGCCAACGGCGCTTTGCTGCTGCTCGCCGTAACAGCCTTCGCGTCGCTGATATATTTTATGATAGATCTGGCCGTGATGTCCGTTCTGCCGCGTACTCATGCCCTCCGTCTGGCGGTGCTGGATGAGATCAACGCGAACTTCGCCCGTTTAACGGGCCTGCAGTTCTGCATGACGGCGTTCTGGAAGGGGGTCTACTATACGCTGTTCCCGCTGCATAGAAAGACCATCCTCGGAACATCAACGTCGAGTATTGGGCGGGACGATGACGGCGAAAGCAGAGGGGGGCGGTCCGGGAATGATGATGGTTTTCGGCCCGCGAAAAAAAGAGACCCTTCTTACATGCAAGAGATGGATGAGTATCGTGAGGCCCTCAGGCAGAACAGGGAAGAAATTTTGGCCTTTTTCGAGGCAAACCCCGGAATGATGAATAAAAAGTTGGACGTAGAGGAGTTGTATGAAGGCGTGGTGAAATCCCTGGGATCTTTCAGGTGGGAAGCTTTTATGGACACGTTAAAGTCTTTGTGTAATCTGAAGTACGCGAAATTTGTGGGCAAGGAGAGGAAAACGATACTTTTTTGGAAAACAACTTTCGAAAAGAAGCGCGGGATACAGCCCGTCTCCTGGCAGGGTGCGTGGGGAGCCGCGGGTGTATTTACGGTCCCGCTGGCGGTGTCACTTGTAGCCGGTTTTGCGGGCCTGTGCGGGACGGGTGGGGTGCTTCTTTTGAACATACCGACTTTGTTCGCGCTTGCTTACCTTTATCAGACATCGGACCTCTACTACACAAAAGGAATTGTTACCGAACTTCTAGACTGGCTGGTCGTTCACCCCTTAAATTCCCTGTTCGTTAAGCTGGGGCTTTTGAGGGCCGGGCCGGAGGAAGAGGATCTGCTTTCTTTCTTCGAAAAAGCTGAAGCCCCGCCGAAAAGTGAAAAGCGCCTTACCTACGTAGAGAACGGCACGCTCTACGCCAACAAAGCTGAACTCAAAGGACGACCGCTTTTATTGCAAGCCTTATACGCCAACCACGAAAGGTTCGAATTTGCGATACCCGGATTCTTATCAGAGAACTGGCTGGGAAGGAACCTCTGGGGCGCTTTGGCATACCTGGCACAGTTCGTGTACACGGAAAAGGTCGCGGCATTTATACGGCTGAAAATAGCGCTCGCGAGAGAATATGAAGCCGTTATTTTTGATATCGACAGGGTCTTGACGGATGATAACGGTGACATGCCGGAAGATGTGATCGACTGGATCGTTGACCGTATAAGCGAAGGCAAATTGATCGTGATGGCGAGCGGCCGGATGCTTAACCTGAGCGAGAATAACGATGCCGGCAAGTTAAGAGAGAACGGCATTAATGATATAGAGGACGACGTGTTCAAAAAAATACGCGCGAGGCTACAGGAACGTGGCATAGACGAAAGCGCGCTCGGCCTTTTATGGGCCGTGCCGGAGAACGGCTGCTTCGCCGTTAACGGTTATCCGGGATCTTACCCGGAGAGAGAAGAAGTGTCCCGTGTCGATGTCAAATTCGATCATGGTGTCCAGAAGGAAGTTGCGAAGCATTTCACCGGCTTTGAAGATTTTCCGGAGGTCACACTGGTCGAACATAAGCGGGGCGGGATATCGCTAAATATGGATCCTGAAGAGGTCGCGAAAGCGGGCGCTATTGTCAGAGAGGATCTGGAAACAAAGGTCAGTATCGACCTGAACGTCGTCGAGACGCATTCAACGATCGATATAGACCAGGCGGATATTCAAAAGATGAATGCCGTGGATTTTGTGCGGGAAAGGTTCGGTATTCCTGAAGGACGTATAGCGACAGTCGGGGATAAAGCGAACAGGGGAGGCAACGATTATTCCATGGTGAACAGGCGTTTCGGTCTCAGTGTGAACGAGTATGATCCCCTGAGCCCGATGGTGCCCGTCAGTGTCGCGACAGGCCGCAGGTGCCTGGATGCGACGAGGTATCTCATGCGTGAATTCAAGCTCAAAAAGGTCACGACTCCGGGCGAACGCCGTCTTGAGGCGCCTCTTTTGAACCGTCTCGGCGACTGGTTCGTGGGCCATCCCCGCACCATGGGATTTATCATCATAACGGTCGTGGCGGCGGTGTTGCCCCTGCTTAAGGGCATGATAGGGACCTGTAAGCCGCTGGCCCTTACCACTTCGTATTTCCCCTGGGCCATCGGTTTCTCGTTCGGCTTCGTTATCCTGGGCAGCATGCTTATGGCATCCGGCCTTTATCGCCTGGAAGATGATAGATCACCCGATCTTTCCCAGGACGAGCCGCAGTCGAAAAAGATATTCGATCCCTTTGGTTCGCTCAGGATGGTCTGGAAGACCCTCAGCTGGCCCCAGCGGCTCCAGATGGTCACTATCGGGATACTGATCCAGTTCGCCGCCGCCATGCTCTGCAATTATTCGCTGCTCTTCATTTCGGCGGGCGCTTTCGCCGTGCTGATACAGCTCACTCATATCGGCGTGATGGTCCTGGCCGCCCTGTTCCTGGGCGAGAAGATCACCTCACGCAAAGTTGCCGGTAATTTCGGCATTATCGCGGGCATCTGGTGGCTTACTTATATAGCCGATAAAGATCTCGCTTTGAGCGCTACGGGCATCATACTGGTCGTGGCGGCTTCTATGGTCAACGCCGTGAGGAACATCCTGATCAAGAAGCTGTTCAATAGCGTACACGATGATCAGGAAATGGAAGAAAGTACGAAAAGGGCTCTTTTACGGAATCTTCCCGCCGCGATAACCCAGACCATGTATATAATGGGGGCGATCTGCTGGGGAAGCCTCACCTCGCTGGTATCTTTATCCCTCGCGGGCGGTTTCCTGCCTCCTGTATTGAAGACTGTTTTAGCGCCGGATATAGGGGTTCTTTTGACCCATGGAACTTTTTTCCTGCATTGGGCATTCCCGCTTTTCGCCGTCGCCTATATTACTAACTGGCTGGTCTATACCAAGATACTCAGCATCAAGGATTACCACCTTACGCGGTATTTTCCCGTTATAGGGCTGTTTCCCGTCCTGGCGGTCATGTTTTCCTGCCTCTATGGTTGTGAGCCGTTCTACTGGCAGTATTTTCTTGCCGCCGCTTTTACCAGCGCGTCGGTCTGGCTTGCCCTCAGCTCTAAAAAACAGGGGTCCGAACCCGCGTTGGAGTTAGAAGAAGCGAGGGAAGGCGAAGCGCCCGTTCTGGAATGGACGCGAGTCCTTGTTTCTAAGACGGGGGAAAGGTGTACGGCCCGCGTGGCCCACACGACCGAGTTAACGCCGGAAGAGAAAGATAAAGTCGCTGATTTCATGGCGGAGGAGAAAAAGGTGTCCCAGGTGATCTTCAAGGGGGATATAGAAAACGCCCGGAAGATCGCGAGAAAGTCCCTTGACTGGGTCAGTGACAGTGAGGGATTCTTTATCGCGTTGGTCGACGGAGAACCGGCAGGTATTATCAAGTATCTGGTCTTTTCCCCGAGTGAGGCCCACGTCCACAGTTTATATGTAGCACTTGAACATCGCGAGAAAGGTTTAGGGACGTTTGTGGTCGAATGTCTGGAAGATTATCTCAGGGGCCGTGGAGTGAGGGAGTATTTCGTCGGGGTAGAAAGCAATGGTGCCGCCCAGAATCTTTGGAAAAAGTTCATATCGGAAGAAGGACGTGATTATCGCGGAAAAGACAACATGAAATTTGGCGTGAAATCACTGGATTCACCTGAAGAAAAACGGCCTTTCTTATGGCTTGATGCGCTTAAGGCGGCGCTGGAGTCGCTTATTCTCTCGATTCTGGCGTTCATACGCGAGTCTATCGATACGTTGAAGGGCTTCTTCTTCGTCCAGGAAAGGTACGGACACAAGGGTAAGGTGTTCAGGTGCTATAAGCTGAGGACAATGGACAGTGACGGGAAAGTGAGGAAATACGGCGAATTCCTGAGAGACCGTGGGCTCGACGAATTCCCGCAGATCATCAACCTGTTCAAGGGCGAGATGGCGGTGTTCGGACCCAGACCCTTACCCGTGGACGAAGCCGGACGGGACGAGACACGTGAGTATATCAGGGAAGTCCTTTCGGAAAGGAAGCCGGGCTTTATCGGGATCATGGCCGCCATAAGGGGCCCCGGAAGGGGGAAACGCACCTGGGACTTCCATAAAGAGAAAGCCCTCGAACTGTATGAGATAGAACGCCTGTATAATTCAGGATCATGGTCCGCCTTCTCCTGGAAGCTGCGCCTTATATGGATGACCGTTCTCTCCACGTTCTTCGGCAGGAAGATGACCGTGGATGAAGCTTATGAGAAGTTCGTGGTGACCGACTTTATGCAGACGGTCGAGGAAGTCTTCACCGAAGAGGGGTATGAGGCGGGTGGCAGGTCCGCTTTACATGCGTTATTTGAAGACGTGCTGGATGATGCCGATATACATCAGGGCCTTATGGGGATATCAAGGGGCGCGGGCGCGAACCTGAAACTGAAAGCTTATCATATGCTCTGGAAAGAACGCGCCGAGCCGGAAGAGGTCGTTGAGTGTTTGAGGGGAAGAATAAGTGAGTGCCTGGAAAGAGAAAAGGCCCTGGAGGATTTCCCGACCATAGGTTGTGAGATAGAGATCGAGCGTTCGGTCGAAGGGTATCCCGTGAAAGCCACGAAGGCATTGATGAAGCTGCTCGACATAGAGACTGATGACAAGCATGAGTTCATGGAGGACCGGGTGATACTCGAAATTTCGCCGCAACCGGCAAGGGACTGGAAAGACGTGGCGGAGATGATAGACACCATGCAGGACCTGGGGATAATTCCGACAGGGGCCGATATAGTGCTTCCCCTGCATATAAACGTGGCAAGACCCGGCATATTCCGAAGGGAAGAGGCCAAGGAAGCTTTTGAAGAAGGCGTGAATTTGATAACACTGGCGGAAGGGTTCCTGACCGCATCCGATAAACGGCTCAATGAGAAAAAGAACCAATATGCGTACAGGCAAAAGAAGGATGTGGTCCCGTGGGATGTCGTTAAAGGGGTAAAAGAAACGTTTGACGAACTAACGGAATATGGTCTGGGGAATGTCCTGTCTGACAGGTCAGGCCACCGCGGGGCTTTGAGGATGACTCACCTTCTGCATACCTCTTTGCTCGCTTACCTTAAAACGGGGAAAAAGAGCGCAAAAGAAGAAGCACTTTCAGATATCTATGAGCAGTTCTATGATGAATTCACCGGGTTTTTACAGAACAAAGGACTGGAAGAGTTCTTAAAGCGGGACCTGCGCACGGAGTGCCGTGATGATGAATATATCCTGAACCGGGGAGGGCACAAGCTTATACTTGACAAAAGGACGCTTGAATTGCAAGCAGCCATGGAAGCCCTTGTTGAAAAGCACGTTGCGCAAATAGAAGAAGTCAGAGATGGATCAGGTCCCAATGTTGCGCAGGAGGATACTGGCGGGTTCTATCTGGGCATGAATCGTTTCTGGGGCGCCGGGCTCGATATGAAGTGGGTTGCCGTGGCCGTTGCGGCAGGGATAGTCCTGGGCGCGATATTGCCGTTCCCGGGGGGTGTATCCTTGATCGGGACAAGCGACGTGTTAGCAAAGGTGCTGGCGGGGGCCGGGCTATTGGGTGTTCTCTATACGCTTTTGTGCTTCGCGTTCATGCCCGGGAGAAGAGCGCCGCGGGACGAAGACGGCACTACCGCGCTGCCCATCCGGGATAGGAAGCGTGTGCTTAGAGATATATCGGGACAGGAATACACCGCTCGGGTTATACATTCGAGCCGTTTGAGCGAGGAGGAAAGGGAAGGATTCGCCGCATTCCTTATGAGTGAAGGAGTCGCGCAAAACGGCAGGAATTATATCGATTGGATGGAAAGAGCGGAGCCTGATGCCGATGATAACGGATTTTTTGTCGCCCTTGCCGGTGGTAAACCTGTCGGTTTCCTGCGTTATTCGGTCTTTTCCGCAAGCTCGGCGGGAACAGAAGAAAATGAAGCTATCGTGGATGGTCTGTATGCAGAGCTTCTTCACGGAAGCGATCAGCTGGGCGCCTTTTTGGTCGAGAGCGTGGAAGATCATCTTCGGACCAGAGGCGTTAAAAATTATGAGGTGAAGATCGAAGATGAACCGGCCCAGGAATTCTGGAAAGAACGGGTTTCGCCGGAATACCGGTATCTGGATGAGGAAGGCGCCCTTTCGGGCAAGATCACGCTGGGTATGCCAAAACAAAGGTCTGATAGCGGTGTTTACCTGAACATGAATCCCGTGTGGGGAGTGGGGAGTGTGCTGACCGCTGTTTTCGGCTTATTCATCTATTGGGGATGGTATCTGCACAGGATGGCGAAGATCAAAAAGATAGCCGGAAAGTTTTCCGGGATAACCGCGCTGAAGAATAAAAAAGGCCGGGAGATACCGGTCATGGTCCATAACGACCATGATATGTTCTATTGCTGGGCCAAACGCGAATCGGGTAAGACCCTGCCCGAGGAAGCGGCTGTTATCAATATCGATTTTCATAATGACTGCAGGTCGGGTAGATGGCTGAACCCGGCGAACTGGATGTATTTTATGGTTAAAGAGGATCTGCTGAAAGGCAGGAAAATATGGATATACGGGAGCGAGAACAATCCCGACAAGGACAAAGGGTATCTATATGACCACAGTTTCGCGACGATAGATGAGCTGAAGAAGAGATATTCCGAGATAATAGGGGACAAACCCGTTGTTGTCACTATAGATTTTGATTCCATATCCTGCGTCGATGGACCGGAACGCAGCCGCCGGGAGATAAAGGATAAGGTCGGGGATATGATGGATCTTCTCCTGTCGGAGGAAGTCAACCTGGCGGGTTTGAACTTCACCTATTCGCTGGAGAATGCCAAGATGCATCACCGGGCGTACACCCGCGAAAGGGATATTAAAGCGATAAAGGAGGCCTTTGTTTCTGAAATGGTCGGGCGCGCGTATAAGCCGGTTTTTGGGGAACAGACCGCGGAAGAGGCCTTTACCCTCGTTGCTCAAAAGACAAAGATGTCCGAGCTTGTCGGATTGTTCCTCGACGATCTGGAAAACTCTGGTGAGAAGATAAGTGCCGACCAGGTGAGCATGGCACGGGTCGTTACTATCGTAGAAAAAGAAAAGCCCGTGACCGCTGATCTTAAGGGTATCGTCAATTGCAGGACGATGTGGAAAAGATACATGAACAGGGTAAGGGACCTGATCGAGGAGGAGAAAAGGTTCGGCAGATCGCCGTATATTGATATGAATCTCGTGGAGAACCAGCGCCTGTTCTTTGATATTCTTTACGCGAGGCTGATCGGGATCGAAAAAGAAGGACCCGGCAAGCGGTTTTTAGGGGAGGTTGCCGAGCTTTACGAGGCGTTGGATAACTGGTATCTTCCGATGAGCGCGTTGCCGGGGCCGGAAGTGGTGAAATGTCCCTGGAAGGGAAAAGTGTCAGCACGTTTTTATAAGGCTTTCCAGGAATATGTGGATGAAAATTTCCCGCAGGGCTTCCCGGACAGGAAGCAGGCGTTCATGCGACGGTTCATTCTTGCTGTAGTTCTTTCCACCATCGGGAAAGAACATGAGAAAAGCTTGAAAGGAACAGATCCGGCCGCTCTGGATAATTTAAGCAAATTGATGATAAGCGACTCAGCCGGGACGGACCAGGCGATCGATCACGCCGGGTATCTCAGAAAGTTCTGGGCGGGGGAACTAAAGAACAGGATGATAGGATTGCTCGGTGAGATGAAGGCCGCGCTCGAAAGAGAAAAGGGTGTTGACCTGGCTCCGCTGGACGAGTCCATAAAGATGGCAAGGCATATGCAGGAAGATGCGATCGTTTCCTATCCTGCCGGAGAGGCGGTAGAGACAATAGATGAATCAAGCTTGATCGGTACCGGGATAAGGTACGAAAGCGGCGAATATGTGGTGAGGAAACCGCTGGGAAGTAAGGCCAGAAGGGAAAAGGCCGTAAAGCTGGCGGGACTCTTGAACCTCGCGAATAAGATTAAACCGGCAGGTTATATCGCGCGGTTGCTTTCGGTCATCAAGGATTTCGTGTATACCCATTTTCCGTCGTTGAGGGCTCCGCCCGTTATAGTATTGTATCCCGATCTTTCCTCGAACGCCGCGAAATACACAAGCCGTTCCGGCAGAAGGTTCATCGTTCTTGATAAGCATTTTATCGATACCATTCTTGATGTAGAAGACAAAGAGGTAGCCGCGCAGCTCCTCCATGAGAGGCTTTCCCATGAAGCCGCCCATACCAATATGGGCTGGTCGCTTAAGTTCCTGTGGAAGCTGGAAGAAGCCCTGGTGATCCTCTTCAACGATATGCCTGACCACAGAGCGCTTCTTGAAAGGCAGAAGGACTTGAAGGCAAGGGTAGACCGGTTCTTTGGGGAAGAAAAGGACAGGTCCGTAGACCGTCCGGAAGGTTTCGCCTCCGGCAGGTATTTCGGGAAAGAGAAGGCGCTTCTGAAAGAGGCCTACGGGGAGAGTCTCCTTACCAGGTTCCTCCTTGCCTGGAGGTTCGTTACGGAACATTACGACTATGACAGGATAGACCCGCGTGTTAAAGCGATGGCAAAAACCCGGCCGTTGGCGAATGAGAGTCACGAGGAATACCTTGAAGATGTTTCAGAATGCCTGACGAAACTTTATCCGTATATCAAGCAGGTGATAAATGTTTTTAGGAGCGAAAGCGATATCAGCCGATACTATATTATCGGAAGTTTTGTTAAAGGATGCATGAAACCATGGCCGAAAGACATCGATTTTGTCGTAGATTACAAAAACCGTCGCGAAAGTAGTACTACACAGCAGGAGATCATGAAAGCGCTTAGCGTGATCACTGAGCAGGCGAAAGAGGAATTAGGTCCGGAGCTGGACCCGAAATTCGAATTCCATGTGAATTTTGTGCCCATAGGACAGGTTTTCAAGGTGGATAAGGACCTCAGAATCAGCAAGGTCGAGGGCCGGGAAGGTCTTTGTCAGATAAGCAGGGTCGAAGGCACCGAAGGCATTTTAGAACAGAACTATCCGGGTGCTTCGGAGAAAAGGATCGATCTCGCGGAATATGTTCTGATCGACATAGAGGGCTGTAAGGAGCGCTTGGCGGAACCTGACTTTTTCGCGAAACTTTACAGAAGCATTTTCGCTGAATTCAGGGGGTATATAGACCTCACGAGGTCTGAACCTGCGTTCGCGAAGGACGACGGGTTAGCCGGCAAAGAACGTAAATTTCCGATGCCCAGGTACGTCAGAGACGGGCAAAAAGACCTGTGGGAGGTGTTTTCCGGGAGGCTTGTAGCTGGAAAAATATGTACCAGGGAAGAAGCCCGGGAGATTATCCGTTCCGGTCTTTTCCGCATCATCAAGGGCGAACAGATATCCACGATTGAAGCGCAGCCGAAACAGGTCCTGGAGGTCTACAGGCAGTCGCTTTGTGAAGTGCTGGGAAGAGATATTTCCCTGGCCGAAGTAAAAGAGTACGGGAGATTCCATGAAAGGCTGCATGGCATGATAACCGATGACCATGTACGCAAGCTTGCCGGTTTCTTGAAGGGCCATTTGGGGGAAGGAAGATATTTGCTTTTAGCGAAACTTTATCAGGGGCAGCACGGTAGCTACGGGAGCGAACAAGAGTTCGTCGAGGAACTGGCCGTGGATCACTACAGCGAAAAACTGCTGGGCAATCCGGTCAGGTTTTATGAGAGGCACGCGAGGCGACGACAGGATCTGGAAAATTTTGATATAGAAATACCTTTACTTATCGAGAGAACCCTTGGGGATATCAGCGGTCAGATCGAAGAGCAATGGGCGCAGTGCCGCGATAACATGATCGTTCACCGGTTCAAAGGATGGAAAGAAGCTCATCCCGGCGAAACCAGGCTGGTGGTCCTACAAGGCGTCCTTAAAGGCTTTCTGGACGAAAGCAGGAACAGGTATGCCCTGGTCGATCTCACACCGGGAAGTGTCGATAGGATATTCCAGAGGACTGTACGCGAACTCATGAACACCAACGGGAACAGGAAAGCGGAACTGGACTCTTTATTCATCGTGGTGCTCGCGACGCAGTTCTCTTTCCGGGATGTGGTCGAATATCTCGACAGGACATATCATGACGAGTATGAGTTCTTTATAAAACACATGCGCGGGACTGGCAAGGCCGAAAACGGGCACGTACTAACGATGTCCGAGGTCATGCCTTTACTTGATCAGTTGAAAGGCAATGAACCCGAACAGCTGAAAAGCGACATATATCATATAGTCTATAACAGTTTCGCGTCGACGGCGGGATTATTGAAGACCAACTATACGAAGCATCTTCTCAGGGAATATATAGATGTTTTGGATCAGGATCTGGTGGCGGAACAACTTCGCGAACTTACCGAACGGTTCGAGCGACACGCTGAAAAAGAAAGGTCCATTTGCTCTAAACTGGAAGCGCAGAAGATTCTCGACATAAAGGACGTGCATAGATTGTTAGTGAGACACATAAACGGTGTCCGGATCAACCTGGAAAAAGCGGTGGATGCAATGGACGTTATAATTGACAGCCTTCCGGTCCCCGAGGAACAGAAAGACACGTTGCGCGATACCGATAATAAAGTGAGAGAGGATCTTGATTCGCTCGGCTCGATAATAGAGATCCTTAAGAATGAGATCGAGTTCGACCAGAACATTACGATAGAGCAGGTAGCCGGGATTTTCCGGCAGCTGGTCGTTTCGCAGGAGCTCGGGGGTGTTTACCCGCGCATTTCATGGTTGGGAAAACTTAAACCCGCTTCCGGGTCGAGGATAGATTGCAAGATAGGTTCGAGTCACGATGTTCAATTCAATGTATATCTCGGAAAAGATTTTTATCCTGTTTCGCCGGAAGATGACCCCGAAGATAAAGAAGCCAGCAATCCGAAAAATCTTGAATTTGTCGCAAATTGTCTGCAGGCGCGACTGAAAATAAGAAAGTTCGATCGCGAAAGACAGGCTTTTGTCGCGACGGAATACATGCCAATGGCTTACGCGGGTGTCGGAGGCATGGATCCACAGAACTATCATGATTATGTCTTTAAAGGCACTTTCAAGCCGGAGCAGTCCGGCACCTATTATGTGACGGCCGAAGCGTGCGTCACAGGGTACGGCGGGGTGCAGTTCTCGGAAGCGGATAAGGTATGGAGGCCGTCCGGCAACCTGAACATCACTGAAGACAACCCCACGGGGGACGCTATCTTTGAAGTATCCGGTAATGAGGCACATGAGATAGAGAGGAGGATGTTCGAGGAAGGAGCTATTGAGATACTCAGGAATGACGAGGGCAGGCTCGAGGGACTGAATCAGGAGGCGTGGTTTTCGTTTAACATGGAAATCCTACCCGTTTTCTCTGATAAGTTGGTTGGAAGGGAAAGCGACATGGGCGAAAGGACGGAAAGAGTGGAGTTGAAAGCTGCCCACGAAGCAGAAAAACGGGCTTGTGAATTTTTCGGAAACGTATGTGAACGTATGGGATGGTCTGAAACCAAGGTTGGCGGAGTCGTTTTTGAATTGTCTTATAACGTAAAAAGGCACTGTGGCGGTGGGATAGTTACGTTGCGCAAGCTCTATTCGGACGGCGTGCCCACAGGCATTGAGATAGTGGCTAGGGGCACGGGCGGCGGCAACTGGGACGTCGAACAGGAAAGAAAATGGGCTTTTTCGCAGGAAGCCATCTCCTCCGGCCAGGGGCGCGGGTTCAGGTACACGGTTGGTTCCAGTTTTGCCGAAGCCGGTGAAATAGTATATGAAACGGGTGATAGAGGAACGGGCCGGAGGTTTGTGTATGATCCGGGTAAAGAGGAATTTGTAGAGGACAAGGGAACCCCGATCAGGATTCAAGAAGGCACGCGCGCCAGGTTCACGCTGAGAGGGAAGGAAACGGAACCGGAGCCGGGCTCTTCAGCCGGCGAGAAAACAGGCGAAAGCAAAGGCCCGACCTTGAGAAGCCTGGCCCTGATAGGGATCCTCGCGCTTCCTGTTGTGGTCCTTGCCTGGCTCGTGCACGGCATTGCCCGCCAGTTATACCACGCGCGCAAGTCGCGGGCGTTCAAGGAAAAACATCCCGCGTTGTACAGGGTCTTGGGCCGGTTGTTCGCAAAGGCACGCCTGCCGGGATTCATCTGCGGTATTCTGAAACGCGTTATTCCCGTGACAGGGGAGAGCGCCGTGCTCTTTATCGAAGAGTATCACGGGAGTGGAACCTCCGTGCCGCAGTTCAACGCGATAGCGGAGCTCTTCCTGACACAACTGGGCAAGAACGCGTTGATTTTTGGTGACAGGAACGCAGAAGGAGCGGCTGTCTTTTCACAATTCGCCAGTACTGATGCGGAATCCGTCGTAGTCGCTGAAAGTGACGAGGAGCTTTTAAGAGAGGGGAAAAGGTGTATTGCCGGTCTCGGCAAGACGATCGGTCTCGGGAATGTGGCCTTTGCGGAAGGTGAGTTCCTGGACGAAGAATTCGGTTATTACGACCTGATATGCGTGGACTGGCGTTCGTTCAAGGCAGGGGATGGCAGCGGAGAGGCCAGAGAAAAGCTGAAGGCCAAGCTTTCAGAGCTCAAAGAAGGCAGCAAGTTCGTGCTGATCGGAAGCGACGGCACTGAAGAATTTGAAGGCCTGGAAAGGGTGGAACTCCCGCAAACGGTCTCCGGGATAGAAACTTCTTTCATGGCGGCGTATGAAAAACCGGCAAAAAAGAAGGTTACCCCGGACACAGAAAGCGGCATGACAAAAGTTCCGACTTGCCCGTCAGGTCCTTTTGGGATAGAGGTTGCGGATGGGATGTATATTGTTCCTGACAGCATAATGAGAGCAGCAGGGCATCCTCTTAAAGCTATGGCCGGCACCGTCAATGAGCATGATATAGAACTCGGGTCTGATTCGTATAAAAGGTTACTTGCGAATCTGAGGGCACAAGATCCGTCTTTATACAGTCAGCTTGATGAGATGCCGGAAGCGGAGGCGATAGCAGAGATGAACCGTGTATACCATACGGTCGGGAATGTCTTATTGTTCTATAGCGGTCTTAAAAAAGGGGATACAGAGTTTTTGAAAAGGTATATCGCCCATGAGTGTTTTCACAAAAAAATAAATTCTTATGTAAAAGTAGAAAACGGGGAGGAAAAGCTCCAGGATGAAGTGAAACCATTTAAGGAGATTTACAGAACACTTGTCGAAGATCCCGAGAAAAAGTATGAAGCAATCGTTCAAGTTAAAGCTCCCGGACAGAAATTGCAAGAAACAAGTGTGGAAAAGTTCAGTTTTCGCGAATTCTTAACCACATCTTTTAAGGAGCATCATGCTTATATACCTGTGATCGAAGAAGGGACAGGATTTTGGCGGGAGTGGTGGACATGGATAGCCTGGCCGCAATATGGAGAAGAGGAAGACAATAGGCAATTCTATATCAACATGACCAGCAGCATTGAGCAGCTTAAGATAGAAAAGCCCGAAAAGGTGGAGGCTATTGATAAGTCTAAAGCGATTTTTTGTCAGTTCAAGGAAGCCTCGTGGCAGGAAGCATGTGAGGTCGTTGATAAAGTTCTCGCGGTGGTCTCCGACCAGCCCGAAGCTGGGGCGGAAAAGGCCCCGGAGGATACACCTGAGGCAGGGGAGATCCCCGGAGCCAAAGGGTTCAACTTCATGCGATCGGAAAGGACTAAACCTTATAAAGACCTCAAGATGCTGCCCATGTTTGACGGTGTGTATCTCGATTATAACGATGCCGAGAAAGAGAGGTTTTATGTTGAGGGTTATTCCGCGTTCCTGAAGATTAGGGGCGGTGCCGGAGAAATGGCAGGGCTTCTGAGATTTGGTATAGCTGAATCCCTGGATCTGCTGGCACTGTTCACCCAAGGGTACTCGCCTGGATTAGCATTGGCATTGGATCATGGCCTGGAGAGGCATAACGGCCTGGTGATAAGGGTCGCTGAGAACCTTCCGCAGGATGCCTGTTTATACGAAGGCAAGGAGGAAAACGATCCGAATATACTTGTTTTTAATGCAGGCTTTATATCGGCAACGGTGCTCTCTTATGATAATCTTTGTAGCGAAGAAGACTTGTCCATGGAAAGGGCATCGTTCAGTAATATTGCGTTAAAAAAAGGCGTTCCTTTGTACTTCAATACACTGATGGAGCCGAGAAGGCTCCTTGACGGACTGGACAGGGCAATGGTATTTCCAAAGTATTCCTTCTTATGGCCGTTGTGCGAAAGATTGAATCACGAGATCAGCCATTCAGACGAGTTCAAAGAGGAACCTGAAGAGCTGGATGATGAAGTGGAATGCGTCTATAGGGATTATGTCCTTACAAGGGATGTTTTGTGTCATGGGGACAATCGAAGGCTGAAGATGTACGTGGACAATAACAGGATAATGACGGAAAGCACATCTCATTCCGTATATTATTACATTTCATTATGCGGCATGGCGGCAGACGCGGAAAGGAACGGGTGGACGGAAGAAGATATCAAGGGCATACTCAGGGAAAAGGTCGAGATATTTTATCATTACAAGAAAGGGATCAAGGCCTGTCCTGCCGGTCCTTCGGCTCCGGATAAGGCGGCAGCTGCCGATACCGCCGTTCTGCCGGCGGTCGAGACAAGGCTGGAACGGTTGCCGGAGGAAAGGGTCACGGGCAGCGTGGAGTGGACCGTCCCCGAACTTTTCAACTACTTGAGGATCCTTGGTTACCGCGCGAATGAAGGCGCAAGAGGAGCAGAGCAAACGGAAAGCGAAGAAAAGCTAAAGAAAGTCGTCCTTGCCGTCGATATGGGCCTCTTTACCGGGAAGGCCAGGAGAAAGATGGAAAAGATAATGCGCGCCCTCAAGAGACGCGCGGAGGAAGTGAAAGGCGTGGAGATCTGTTACGGGGATGCCGGGGATATTTGCGGCAACCTTGAGGGCAACATAAAGAACGGGGACGGCAGCGTGGACATGGAAAACATCATATTGATCACGAACGAGGACAATAAACGTGAATTTTTCAGCGGGTTCGAAGGCGCCTCGACCATCGCGGTGATAAAGGAAAAAGACGGGTTCACGGCAGAGAAGTATTATTATCCGCTGCTCAAGATCATCCGGTTTGCCACCACTCAGGCGCTTGCCAGGACGGGAGAATACGGCAAGGAAAGAATGCGGATGAAACTCAGGAACCGTTACGCGTTGATAGACAACGTTGATAAATACAGGGACGTAGCGGAGCTTTGCTGGGACGACAAAGGGAAGTGCAGGACCACTATCGTTATCGAGCTTCTCCCCGGGGCCAGGGTGCTTCCGGTCGATGAACCTTTCAGCGTGTACGCGGATGTTGAAAGACGCATACATGCCTGCGCGTAATCTTACAAGATACTTCAAAACCTCTATTTTTTACGCTATAATACCTTTCATGATCGAGGAAAGAATAGGGACTATCCTGAGACGCAAGAAGAAGACCCTGGCTTTGGCGGAATCCTGCACGGGAGGCCTTGTTTCAGACCGTGTCACCGATGTCCCGGGCAGTTCCGGTTATTTCGCCGGCGGGATAATAGCCTACTCCAACGAGGCGAAGATATCCGAGCTGGGCGTTCCGCCCGGTACTATTAAGAAATACGGCGCGGTCAGCCGGGAGGTAGCCAAAGCGATGGCGGAAGGTGCGAAGTGGGTCTTCTCCGCCGATCTCGCGGCCTCGATAACGGGCATAGCCGGCCCGACAGGGGGGACCAAAAATAAACCCGTCGGCCTGGCGTATATAGCGTTTTGTTCAAAGAAAAAGTGCAGGACCAGGAAGGTCCTGTTCAAAGGCGACCGCCGTACTCTGAAAGAAAAGTTCGCGGAAGCGGTTCTGAAACTTATGGAAGACAACGCATAGCGGACCTTATTTACACACCCGATGTGTATACATCGGGTGTGTAAATAAGGTTGGGGGTTGAAAAGGCGGAAAATGTCTGACCAGAAGATACGGAGTTTTATAGCGCTTGAGCTTTCGGATGAAGTCCTGGAAGAGCTTGAGCGTATAGAAGCGATACTGAAAGAAGCGGGCGCCGACGTCAAATGGGTCAAGCCCGGGTCGATACATCTTACCCTCAAGTTCCTCGGTAATATTACCGAAGAGCAGATCCCCCGCATAACCGAAAGGTTGAAGGAAATAGCGTTCGCGGTGCCGCCTTTCGACATGGCGCTCGACGGTATCGGGGTATTCCCCAAGTGGAGCTATGCCAAGGTCTTATGGGTAGGTGCGGGTAAAGGCGCCGATACGGTCGGGGACCTTGCTGCGCAGGTGGAAGAAGCTATGGCCGAAGAAGGGTTCGAAAAAGAAGACCGCCCCTTCAGCGCCCATCTCACGCTGGGCAGGATAAGGACTTCAAAGAACAAGGGCAAGCTCCGGGAACTGGCCGGGTCCGTGGACGTCAGGCCCGCGGTCAGCCATATATCCAGGATAGTGCTTTTCAGGTCCGACCTTTCACCGAAAGGCGCTGTCTACACGTATCTATCCACGGCAGAGCTTTCCGGATAGGCCGTCCCGGAAAAAAACCTGAAAGAATCCTTCCCCAAAATGTGTCTAATAGTAGAGTATCGAGTATTGAGTGTAGAGTATCAAGGGAGGAGTATCGAGGGTGGAGTATTGAGGAACCAGTAACCAGTGACCAGAGTTGTCTGGAAACCGGTTACCTGATACTTGTTGCTTGACACTTGATTTTCTATACTCGTAAGAAATGCCTTTACAAAAACCGAACTGCTATTATAATAGTGCTGTTTATATAGAAATGTTTTAGGTGCTAATTGTATCCATCCTAAATAAATATCCGGAGGTCACCATGGCAAAGAAAGCGAAAACAAGATCTGAGAACGAAAAGGCGGTGTCAAAAGGCGCCGGGAAAGACAAATCGCTCGAACTGGCGCTCAGCAAGATACAGAAAGACTTCGGCGACGGCGCGATAATGAAGATGGGAAAGGGGTACCACGCCCAGGTGGAAGGCATATCCACCGGGTCTATCGCCCTGGACATGGCGCTCGGCGTCGGCGGCGTCCCCAGGGGCAGGGTGGTCGAGATATTCGGCCCTGAATCCAGCGGGAAGACCACGCTCACGCTGAACGTCCTGGCCAACGCGCAGAAAAAGGGAGGGGTAGCGGCTTTTATCGACGCCGAGCACGCGTTCGACCCGACCTACGCGAAAAAGATAGGCGTAAATCTCGATGAGCTCCTGGTCTCGCAGCCGGACAACGGCGAACAGGCGCTGGAGATCGCGGAGACGCTGGTACGCAGTAACGCCGTGGACGTGATAGTCATCGACTCGGTGGCCGCCCTTACGCCGAGGAAAGAGATAGAGGGAGATATGGGCGATTCGCACGTCGGCCTCCAGGCCCGGCTCATGAGCCAGGCTCTCAGGAAACTGACCGGGGCCATAAGCAAGTCAAGAACTTGCGTCATCTTTATCAACCAGATCAGGATGAAGATAGGCGTGATGTTCGGGAACCCCGAGACGACCACCGGCGGCAGGGCGCTTAAGTTCTACGCGTCGGTCAGGATAGACCTGAGGAGGATAGCTTCTCTCAAGAAAGGCGACCAGGTAATGGGAAGCCGCGTCAGGGGCAAGGTCGTGAAGAACAAGCTCGCCCCGCCGTTCAAGCAGGCGGAGTTCGATATCATGTTCGACGAAGGCATATCCCGTTCATCGAGCGTCATAGATATCGGGGAAGAAGTGGGCGTGATCACGAAGACGGGAACGTGGCTTTCGTACGGCGATGAGAAGATAGGCCAGGGGAAGGAGAACGCCCGGATATACCTTAAAGAGAACCCGAAACTCCTGGACAGGATAGAAAAAGACGTCAGAAAGGTCCTCACTGCCGCGGGCTGACGCCCCAAGCGAGCAGCGATCGATGATATGGGGATGACAGCGGGAGAGATAAGGCGGAAATACCTTGAATTCTTCAGGGACAAGGGCCATACGGTAGTGCCCAGCGATCTTCTTGTCCCGAGGGACGACCCCACGCTTCTTTTCACCGGGGCGGGCATGAACCAGTTCAAGGAACAGTTCATGGGCAGGAACATAACTTTCACGAGGGCCGCTTCCTGCCAGAAATGCCTGCGCACCGGTGACCTGGAGAACGTGGGAAAGACGCCCAGGCACCATACCTTTTTCGAGATGCTGGGCAACTTTTCCTTCGGGGACTATTTTAAGAAGGAAGCTATAAGCTGGGGCTGGGAGTTCATGACAAAGGTGATGGGCCTCCCGGAAAAGCGCCTGTGGGTGTCTGTTTATGAAGGCGATGACGAAGCTTACGGGATATGGCTTAACGATGTAGGCGTGCCCGCGGAAAAAATAGTCAAGCTCGGGGAACACGATAATTTCTGGCCGGCGGACGCGCCGACACAGGGCCCGAACGGCCCCTGCGGCCCGTGCTCGGAGATATTCTATGACTGGGGAGAAGATGCCGGGTGCGGTAAGAAGGAATGCGGACCCGCGTGCGATTGCGGCAGGTTCGTCGAGGTGTGGAACCTCGTGTTCACGCAGTTCGAGAGAAAGCCCGACGGCTCGCTCGACCCGCTCCCGAGCAAGAATATCGATACCGGAATGGGCCTTGAGCGCATGGCGTCGGTAATGCAGGGAGTGCGTACCAACTTTGATACGGATCTTTTTGCCCCGATGATCGGCGAGATAAAAAAGCACATTGGCAAGAAGGAGGCGTCCCGGGAAGATCTGCACCTCATAGCCGACCACATAAGGGCGGTAACGTTCGCTGTCGCGGACGGTGTTTCCCCGTCCAACGAGAAGCGCGGCTACGTGGTGAGAAAACTGATACGGCGCGCCTACCTGAAAAGCGGAAGAAAGGGGGCGTTCCTGTACAACATCGTCCCGGCCGTGGTAAGGGCGATGAAGGACGCGTATCCCGAACTGGAAGAGAAAAGAGAACATATCAGCGCTATCGTCGAGGAAGAGGAAAGAAGGTTCAATGACACGCTCGAGGCGGCGCTGCCTATACTGAACGAGATGCTCACGAAGAGGCCGAAGGTGCTCAAGGGGGAGGAGATCTTCAAGCTGGTGGATACGTACGGTCTGCCTGTTGATGTAATAGAGGAAGAAGCGGATGTGCCCCTGGACCTGGAGGGGTTTGAACGCTTTATGGAAGAAAGGAAAGAGCAGTCCCGCAGGGGAAGCGATCTGGTCGAGGATTTCATATTCAAGCCCGATAAGTTTTCCGGCGTGCCCGTGCCTCCCGGATCGGACGAACTTCCGCTCAAAACGAAAGTGGAATTCATACTTATAGGGGACGACCCCGCCGAGAAGGCGGAAAAAGGGCAAAGGGCCGAGATCGTGACCTCTCCCCAGAGCACGAGGTTCTACGCCGAGGCCGGCGGGCAGGTAGGCGATACCGGCCATATAGAAAAAGAGGGCGTTGAAGCGAGGGTCTTGAACACCTTTGATGCGGGCGGGCGCAAAGTGTTGGTGGCCTTTATAAAGAAAGGCACTCTCGCCAGGGGCGACGAAGTAGTGCTCAGTCTGGATGCGGATAAAAAGCAAAAGACAGCATTGAACCACACGGCTACGCATCTTCTCCAGGCGGCCCTAAGGCGGGTTCTGGGCGACCACGTGAAGCAATCGGGGTCTTTGGTCGATGAAAAACATCTCCGCTTCGACTTTACTCACATGAAGAAGCTGTCCGACAGGGAACTGAGGAAGGTCGAGGACCTGGTGAACGGCTGGATAGAAGAAAGTATCCCTGTTTGCAAGGAAGTAAAAAGAATAGAAGAGGCCAGGGAAGAGGGGGCGCTTTCATTCTTCGGCGAGAAATACGGCGACACGGTGCGTGTAGTAAGCGTAGGAGATGAATCGAAAGAACTTTGCGGCGGCACGCACGTGGATAATACCGGCGAGATAAAGATCATGAAGATAGTGGCCGAAAGTTCCGTTGCCAGCGGCATAAGGCGCATAGAGGCCCTTACCGGGGATAACGCCGTCGGGTGGTTGCGGAAAACGCTTGATGAAAAAATAGCTGAGTGCAGGCACCTGGCCGGGGATGCCGGCCCCGGCATAAGCGAGGATGTCCAAAAACTTATCGGTGACATCCTGTCCGGCGACAGAAAAATGGACAGCGGCGCGATACGCGATTTTGACGAGAAAATAAAACCTGCGCTTCGGAACGAATGCGAAAGGCTGCAGAAGGCCGCTAAAAAAGAACAGAAAGAACGGGCGGCCGGCGCTTTTGACGAGGTCAAGGCAGGACTCGATAAGGTCCTTGCCGAGCCGGAGACGGCGGGGGGAGTCAAACTCGTCGCCCGCGTACTGGAAGGTATGGATATGCAGCTCTTGCGCAGGGCCGCGGCCTATCTCGAGAAAAAGGTGGATTCCGGCGTCATACTGCTCGGCGGGACGAGCGGGGACAAAGCGTTCCTCATTTGTGCCGTTACGGCGGATCTGGTGGATAAGGGGCTGGACGCCCGGGAGATACTGAACGGCATCGCCGGCAACATCGGAGGCGGCGGGGGCGGAAAAGAGACGTTCGCCCAGGCCGGAGGAAAGAACCCCCGGGGCCTTGAGAAGGCCATTCAACAGGCGAAAGACGTGATCGCAAGAAAGGGATGATATGAAACGTTTGATAGTCGGCAGCAGGGTGTTCGAGAACATGGTGGACCGCAGGGGACAGGGCGGGGCACGCCTGCAGAAGAAAGTAGCCACGATAATCGGGAAGGTCCGGGAAGAAGGGGACAACGCCGTTATACGGTATACCGGCAGGTTCGACAGGGTGAACATGAAGAGGAAGGACCTGCGGGTGACCGAAGCCGAGATAAGCGGGGCGTACCAGGACATGAGCCCCCAGATGGTCAACACGCTGAAGGAGATAATCAGGAACATCAACAAGTTCTACAAGAACCAGATACCGAAGTCCTGGTCTATCAGGCATGAGTCGGGCATATTGCTCGGGGAGAAGTTCGAGCCGATAGAGAAAGTGGGAGTGTACGTCCCCAGCGGGACGGCCCCGCTGGCTTCCAGCGTGTACATGACCGTCCTGCCCGCCAGGATCGCGGGGGTGAAAAAGATCGTCATGGTCTCTCCGCCCAACAAGTACCAGAGTATAGATCCGCATATACTGGTCGTGGCTAACCTCCTGAAGGTCGACGAGATATACAAAGTAGGCGGCGCCCAGGCGGTAGCCGCCCTCGCGTTCGGGACGAAGACCATACCGAAGGTGGACAAGATAGTCGGTCCCGGCAACGAGTATGTTACCGAGGCGAAACGGCAGGTCTTCGGGTACTGCGACATAGACATGCTGGCGGGGCCGAGCGAGGTGCTTGTTATCGCCAACCATCATGCGAACCTTGATTACCTCAAGAGGGACCTGATGGCGCAGGCGGAACACCACAAGGGCCTGTCGGTGCTGGTAACGCCCTCTAAAAAAGTGTTCGACGCCCTTTACAGGGACCCGGACATCAAGGGTTATATCATCAAGGTGAAGAACCTCGAGGAGGCGGCGAGGGTATCGAACATGATAGCCCCGGAACACCTGCAGCTCATGGTGAAGTCGCCGAACAGGGTGCTGAAGCACATAACGAATGCCGGGGCGATATTCCTCGGCCAGTACACGCCGGTGGCGATAGGCGATTATATCGCGGGGCCGAGCCACGTGCTGCCGACAGGAGGGACGGCGCGTTATTCATCGGGTCTGAATTTGAGGGATTTTTTCAAAAGCTCGCATGTCATTTCTTATTCCCGCAAGGCGCTTTGCAATTCGGCCGAGTGGGTGAAAGAGATGGCGGGACTGGAGAAGATGGAACACCACTGGGATTCCGTTAAAGTAAGATGTGAATAGTTCAGGTAACAGGTAACAGGTTGACATGGAGGCGGTATGGCTATTTTTGAGAAAAAGCAAACAGCGGCAAGAAAAACGAGTTATGAAAGGAAGTCCAAGGAGACCCGGATCGAGATACCTTTGCTGAACATCGATGGTACGGGCCAGAGTGACATTTCGACCTCGATCGGTTTCCTCGACCACATGCTGACGCTTTTTACCTATCACGGGTATTTTGATATCAAGATAAAGGCGGAAGGCGATACACACGTGGACAGGCATCACCTGAACGAGGATATCGGCATAGCCCTGGGAGAGGCGTTCAAGAAAGCGCTGGGCGATTGCAAAGGCATAACCCGTATGGCCTCGGCCGAGGTGCCGATGGACATGGCCAGCGCGAAGGTCCTTGTGGATGTCTCTAACAGGGACGCTTTCAGTTTCAGCGAGAAGACCTCGACCGGTTATCCGATATCGGTGGAAGCCAAGGAAGGGTATTCGATAGACCTGGCGAAGGACCTTCTTGAGAGTTTCGCCAAGAACATACGCATGAACCTTCACATCGAAATAGCGGGCGAAGGGGACATGCACCACTTTCTGGAGGCGGTCTTCAAGGCGCTTGGCGTGGCTTTGGACAGGGCTACGCGTCTCGACCCGCGCAGGACGGGTGAAGTGCCTTCGAGCAAGGGGATATTGTAGTTGTTAGTTATTAGTTATTAGTTCTTGGTTGTTAGCTGTTAGTTTTGGGTTGGGAAATGAAGTTCACTTTTGAAAAATTAGACATATATAGGAAAACAAGCGATTTAGTAGATAATATTTATTTGCTAACCAGGGATTTTCCAAAAGAGGAATTGTTTGGCCTGACGCAGCAGTTGAGAAGAGCCGCTGTGTCTATTTTGCTAAACATCGCTGAGGGATCGTCAAGAGCAAGTAAAGAATTTAAACGTTTTCTCGACATAGCAAGAGGTTCTGTTTTTGAGTGTGCAGCGATTCTTGAGGTTTCTTTTAATCAACAATATATATGTGAGTCTAAATTTAATGACTTTAAAGATACGTTGGTTGAAATATCGAAAATGTTAAGCGGTTTAAAGCGATCACTAAAGTAGCTAAAAACTAAAAACTCATAACTCATAACTATTATGATCGGAATTATCGATTACGGTTCGGGGAACCTGCGCAGCGTGTACAACGCTTTCCGTTATCTGGGGCAGGACGTCGAGGTTTGCGAGGACACGGCGTCCCTGGAGAAGGCGGAAAAACTAGTCCTTCCCGGGGTCGGTTCGTCCAGGGACGCGATGGAAGGCCTCGAAAAAAGGGGGCTCATTGAGCCGATCATGGAGGGCATAGACAAGGGAAAACCTTTTCTGGGCATCTGTCTGGGTCTTCAGCTCCTTTTCGAGCGGAGCGCGGAGAGCGGCGGATGCGAATGTTTCGGCCTGATCGACGGAGAAGTGAAGCTTTTTCCCGCCACCCCGAAGTTCAAGGTGCCTCAGATAGGGTGGAATACGGTCAAGCTTATGAGGGATGACTGTCCGATCTTCAGGGGCATCGGGGACGAAAGTTATTTTTATTTCGTTCACTCGTACTACTGTATATCGGAGGAGGACGAGTGCACGGCGGGCCGGACCGAATACGGCGTCCCTTACACGTCGGCGCTCTGGAAAGACGACATCTATGCCGTACAGTTCCACCCGGAGAGGTCGCAGGAGAACGGCATAAAGCTTTTGCGGAATTTCACGGAACTTTGAACCGTAACGGTAAAAGGAGTAGTGTAAAGATATGAAAGTGATACCGGCTGTGGATATAATCAACGGAAAGACCGTCAGGCTCGAACAGGGAAGGTTCGACCGGGAACTTAAGTATGACATAGAACCGGTCGATGCCGCCAGGCGATGGGAGAGCGCCGGCGCGGAAATACTGCATGTGGTGGACCTTGACGGGGCGAAAGAGGGCAAGCCCGTGAACGTCTCCGTTCTAAGGGAAATAACAAAAGCGGTCAACATACCGGTCGAAGTGGGCGGAGGATACCGCAGGGAGATAGACATAAAGGACGCCCTTGATCACGGCGCGTGGAGGGTCATAGTGGGGTCCAAGGCTTTCCAGGAAATAGATTTCGCGAGGGACTGCGTCCAGAATTTCCGGGAGAGGGTCATACTCAGCGTTGACGCCAAGGATTTCATCCCCCGCGTGCAGGGCTGGGAAGAGGCCGCGCACCATGATTTTTTTCATATACTGAGCAGGTTCGTGAAGTTCGGCGCCAAGGAGATAATCTACACGGATATCGAGAGGGACGGCATGCTTACGGGGCCAGCCGTGGAGAATATAGAGAGGATCCTGGACGAGGTCAAGATCAAGCTTGTCGCCGCGGGCGGGATAAAGACGCTGGACCACATCCGCCAGCTGAAAAGGCTGGAGGACAAGGGCCTTACGGGCGTCATAATAGGCCGCGCGCTTTACGAGGGCACGATCGATCTCAAGGAGGCGATAGATGCTGGCAAAGCGGATAATACCGTGTCTTGACGTCAAGGACGGCCGTGTCGTCAAGGGGGTCAATTTCGTGAACCTCCGCGACGCCGGCGACCCCGTCGAGAACGCCAAGGTGTACAACGACGAAGGCGCCGACGAGCTGGTGTTCCTGGACATCACGGCGAGCCACGAGAAAAGGAAGACGATGGTGGACGTCGTGGCCAGGGTGGCGGAGCAGGTGTTCATGCCGTTCACGGTGGGAGGAGGCATATCCTCCAACGAGGATATACGCCAGCTCCTGAATGCGGGCTGTGACAAGGTCTCTATCAACACCTCCGCCGTGGAAAGGCCGGATCTCATAAGCGAAGCGAGCACGAGGTTCGGTTCGCAGTGCATAGTGGTCGCGATAGACGCCAAAAGAAGGGCCGGCGGCAGCTGGGAGGTCTACGTCAGGGGCGGCCGCGACGCGACCGGGATAGACGCCCTGGAGTGGGCCCGGAAGGCCGAGAGCCTGGGCGCCGGCGAGATCCTGCTTACGAGCATGGACCGCGACGGCACGAAAGACGGATACGACGTGGAACTCACGCGGGCGGTAAGCGAGGCGGTGCGTATACCCGTTATAGCTTCGGGCGGGTGCGGGACGCTGGAGCATTTTTTAGAGGCGCTCACCGACGGTAAGGCGGATGCGGCCCTGGCCGCGTCTGTTTTCCATTTCAAAGAGTTCACGATCGCGGAAGTAAAAAGATACTTGAAGAAGAAGGGTGTAACAATAAGGGAGTAAGATATGTCGTTCGTGGATACGCTCAATTTTGACGAAAAGGGATTGGTGCCCGCTGTCATACAGGACGCGGATTCTTCTCGCGTGCTTACCTTATGTTACATGGACAGGGAGGCTCTGGAGAAGACGCTTGCCGAAGGGAAGATATACGTCTTCCGCCGCTCGAAGGGGCGCGTCATGCTGAAGGGGGAGACTTCCGGATGCGTTCAGACAGTGAAGGAAGTGTTCATAGACTGCGCCGACAATTCCGTTCTTTTCAGGGTCAAGCAGGAGCGCGCGGCCTGTCACGAGGGATACTTCAGCTGTTATTTCAGGAAGATGGGCAAAAGCGGAGAGTTCGTTATCGAAGAGGAACGGGTATTCGACCCGAAAGACGTATATAAAAAAAGTGACAAGTAAAAAGTAACAAGGAAAAAGGAAAAAGTAACAAGGAAAAAGGGAAGAGGGATGTATTATCCGGATAAGGAAAAATTCATAGAGCTTGCGAAGAAGGGTAACGTGATCCCGGTCTACAGGGAGCTTCTCGCGGACTTCGAGACGCCGCTTTCGGCCTTCATGAAGATAGACGAGGGGAACTTCAGCTATCTGCTCGAGTCCGTCGAGGGGGGCGAGAACATGGCCCGTTATTCTTTCCTCGGCAGCAAACCGGCCGTCGTGTTCGAGAGCAAGGGGAACAATATCAGCGTGAGGCGCGGCGATAAAGTGGATTCCTACAAGGCCGGGGAAGACCCCATAGGCGAGATCAAGAAGTTCATGGACAGGTTCCGTTACGTCAGCGTAAAAGGGCTGCCGAGGTTCTGCGGGGGGCTGGTCGGTTACATGGGCTATGACATGGTCCGGTTCATCGAGGATATACCGGATGAGAACCGCGACGATTTCGATATACCCGACATGCAGTTCATGTTCACGGACACTATCCTTATTTTCGACCATGTCGACCATAAGATAAAAGTCGTCTCGAATTCCCTCGTGGAGAAAGACGACCCGCGAGAGGCTTACGACAAGGCCTGCGCGAAAATAGATAATATAATCGATAAGCTGCAAAGGAAGGAAGCGGGCGGCGGGGAAACGCCGCCTAACGCGAAGTCAACGGAGATCGAATCCAATTTCACGGAGAAAGGGTTCGGCAAGATAGTAGAGGCCGCGAAAGAATATATACGGGCGGGCGATATTATCCAGACCGTCCTTTCGCAGAGGCTGAAAAGGCGGACGAAAGCGGACGCTTTCTCGATATACAGGGCTCTCAGGTCCATCAACCCGTCGCCTTACATGTTCTACCTGAAGCTCGGCGAGTACCGGCTGATCGGGTCGTCCCCCGAGATACTTGTCAGGTGCGAGGACGGGCTTGTCGAGGTAAGGCCTATAGCGGGCACGCGCCCGCGCGGCGAGGACGAGGAAGAAGACCTGCGGCTCGAGAAAGAGCTTCTGGCCGACCCGAAGGAAAGGGCCGAGCATATAATGCTCCTCGACCTGGGCCGGAACGACATCGGCAGGGTGTGCGAATATTCAAGCGTAAAGCCGCGGGAGGTCATGAGGATCGAGAGGTATTCGCACGTCATGCACATAGTGAGCGATGTCGTGGGCAAACTGAGAGAAGATAAGGACGTTTTCGACCTGGTAAGGGCGACGTTCCCGGCCGGTACCGTGACGGGCGCCCCGAAGGTCAGGGCGATGGAAATAATCGACGAGCTGGAGAACATAAGACGGGGCCCTTACGCCGGCAGCGTCGGGTATTTCAGTTTTTCCAGGAACATCGACCTGTGCATAACGATAAGGACTATAGTCATGTGCGGCGACACGGCGTACATCCAGGCGGGCGCCGGAATAGTTCTCGATTCCGACCCCGTAAGGGAGTACCAGGAGACCATGAACAAGGCGATGGCCATGATAAAAGCGATAGAGTTCGCCGAGGAAGGTCTCGGATGATACTTGTGATCGACAACTACGATTCGTTCACGTATAACCTCGTCCAGTATCTGGGAGAGCTTGGCGAAAGGTTAGAGGTCTACCGCAACGACAAGATCACCCTAAAAGAGATAGAGAAGCTTTCGCCTGAAAGAATAGTCATATCGCCGGGTCCCGGCAGGCCCGGTGATGCCGGCATATCGAAAGAAGTGATACGGGTCTTCGCCGACAGGGTGCCTATACTCGGTGTTTGCCTGGGCCACCAGTGTATAGCGGAAGTTTACGGGGCAAAGGTCGTAAGGGGGTCAAGGATAATGCACGGCAAGGTGAGCCCGGTGGCGCATACCGGCGAAGGTATTTTCAAGGGAGTCCCGTCACCGTTCACGGCCACGAGGTACCATTCGCTTATCATCGAGCCGGGATCGCTGAAGGAGCCGCTGAAGATGGTGGCATGGACGGAAGACGAGGAAGAGATAATGGGAGTGAAGCATGTGAACAGGCCCGTATGGGGCGTGCAGTTCCATCCCGAGTCCATACTGACGGAAGAAGGAATGAACCTTCTCAGGAACTTTATTGGGATAAATTGACGGGGGAACATGAAAATAAAGAAAGCGATCAGTAAAGTAGTCGGGTTTGAAGACCTTACCGAGAACGAGACCCGTTCCGTTTTTAACGAGATAATGGGCGGAAAAGCCGCCCCTTCTCAGATAGGGGCTTTCATAACCGCCCTGCGTATGAAGGGGGAGACGGTGGACGAGATAACGGGTGCCGCGAAGGTCATGCGTGAAAAGGCCGCGAAGATAAAGGTATCCGGCAGGTCGGCCTCCGTTCTTGATACCTGCGGGACGGGCGGTACCGGGACGAAGGTTTTCAACGTTTCCACGACCGCGGCTTTTGTCGTGGCCGGCTGCGGGGTCAAGGTGGCAAAGCACGGCAACAGGGGCGTCTCCAGCCATTGCGGGAGCGCCGACGTGCTTGAGGAGCTCGGCGTGAAACTTGATACGCCCGTGAAAGCGACCGAGAGATGCGTCAACAAAGTAGGGATAGGGTTCCTTTTCGCGCCGCTTTATCACGGGGCGATGCGTTACGCCATCGGTCCGCGCAGGGAGATAGGCATAAGGACGATATTCAATATCCTGGGCCCCTTGTGCAACCCGGCGTCGGCTAAGTACCAGGTGCTGGGCGTATATGACCCGGGACTGACGGAAATACTGGCCAGGGTCCTCAAAAGACTGGGATCCAGACGCGCGTTCGTGGTGCACGGCGACGGCCCGCTTGATGAGGTCTCGGTGGTCGGCAAGACCAGGATCAGCGAGCTCAAGGGAGGAAGGGTCACTACCTACAACGTCTCTCCCGCGACGTTCGGTGTGAAAAAGGCCTCACTGAAGGCCATAAAGGGAGGCACGGTCAGGGGGAACGCCGCTATGGTCCGCGGGGTCCTTTCCGGCAGGAAAGGGGCGAAACGGGATGTCGTGCTGATGAATTCGGCTGTCGCCCTTGTTGCCGCGGGTAAGGCGCGCGGCTTTAAAGAAGGCGTGAGGCTGGCGGCGCGGTCGATCGATTCCGGCAGCGCCATGCGAAAGCTCGACCAGTTGATCAGGATCACGAAAGGGAAGGGAAAAAACAAGTGATATTGGGAAAAATAGTGGAGGAAAAAAAGCGCGAGGTCGAACAGGCCCGCAGGGAAGCCCCTTTGAACGAGCTCAAACAGAAGGCGGAAGCCCAGGCCATCAGGAGCGCGTTCAAAAGGAACATTTCCCGCAAAGGCCATATAAATCTCATAGCGGAGATAAAAAGAAGGTCTCCTTCCAGGGGAGTGATACGTCCCGGGGAGTTCGACCCGGCCAGGATAGCCCTGGCTTACCAGGCGGCGGGCGCCGGCGCCATAAGCGTGCTTACCGACGAGCGGTTCTTCGACGGCAAACTCGAGTACCTGGACATAGTGAAGGAAAGGGTGACGCTGCCCGTTCTGAGGAAGGATTTCATAATAGATGAGTACCAGATATACGAGGCGGGGGCGCACGGGGCCGACGCGATACTCCTGATAGCGCACATCCTCACGCAGGATGAGCTTGGTCGTTACCATGGTATCGCCAAGGAACTCGGTATCGACGTTATGGTAGAGGTGAACAACGAGGAGGATATAGAGAAGGCGCTTGCCTCGCCCGCGTCCATCATAGGGATCAACAACAGGGACCTTACGAATTTTGACGTGGATATATCCACGACGCAGCGGCTTATCCGGCTGATACCCGAGACGAAGGTGATAGTCTCGGAGAGCGGCATAGAAAGCTACGAACAGGTGATGTTCCTGAAGAGCCTGGGGGTGAACGCCGTCCTGATAGGCGAGACGTTCATGAGGGCGGAGAATATCGGGGACAAGGTCAGGGAATTGATGAGGGAATAAAATTTTAATGACAAATGACAAAGCACAAATGACAAAGGTGAAGATCTGCGGGATCACTAATCTTGAGGACGCGGTCGAGGCCTGCGAACGCGGAGCGGATCTTCTGGGTTTCATCTTTATCGGAGGGACTCCCCGCGCGGTAGACAGCGGGACGGCCAAGGGTGTTATAGATGGTCTCGGTCGTCACAGAGAAAGCGTAAGCACTGTAGGGCTATTCAAGGACGAAGAAATAGACGTCGTGGCCGGGACGGTCGCGGAATGCGGCCTGGACCTTGTACAACTTCACGGCGGCGAGAAGCCCGCCTACTGCAGCGAGCTCAAAAAAACGCTGGAGGAAAAAGACCACCCGCGGGTGAAGATCATAAAGGTGTTCAAGGTCGGGGACGATATACTGCCGGTCGGGGCATACATACCGGATGATTACATGGACGCCGAGTTTTTCGTGTTCGATACTTATCATCCGGAGGTGGCCGGAGGGAGCGGCGAAAGGTTCGACTGGGAAGTCCTGGCGAGAGAGAAAGAGAAGATAAGGAAACCGTTCTTTATAGCGGGAGGTCTGGCGCCGGAGAACGTGGCCGAGGCGGTAAGTGCCGTCCGCCCGTACGGGGTGGATGTCTCCAGCGGCGTGGAGAAGGCCCCCGGGAAAAAGGACAAGGATAAAATAAAGGAGTTCATAGAAAATGCGAAAAAAGCGTAAACTACCCGATAAAAGAGGTTATTTCGGGATATTCGGCGGGGAATACGTCCCCGAGACCCTTATGACCGCGTTGAAGGAACTGACGGCCGCTTACAAGAAAATAGGCTCGTCCCGCGCTTTCAAGAAGAAGCTCGATTATTATCTTAAGGAATACGCCGGCAGGCCCACGCCGCTTTATTTCGCGGAAAAGCTTACTAAGAAGCTCGGCGGCGGCAGGATATACATAAAGCGCGAGGACCTGCTCCACACGGGCGCCCATAAGATAAATAACACGATCGGCCAGGCGCTCCTCGCCGTGGCGATGGGGAAGAAACGCCTTATAGCCGAGACCGGCGCCGGCCAGCACGGCGTGGCGACGGCCACGGTGGCGGCTCTCTTCGGCCTTTCATGCGACGTTTACATGGGTACCGAGGACATCAGGAGGCAGAACCTCAACGTGTTCAGGATGAAGCTCCTGGGCGCCAGGGTCATTCCTGTGGAGAGCGGTTCATGCACCCTGAAAGACGCCACCAACGAGGCGATAAGGGATTGGGTCACTAACGTCAGGGATACCCATTACATAATAGGGTCCGTTGTCGGTCCGCATCCTTACCCGATGATGGTAAGGGATTTCCAGGCGGTACTGGGAAGAGAAGCGAAACGGCAGGTGTTGAAGAAAGAGAAGAGGCTTCCCGACTACCTGGTAGCCTGTGTCGGCGGGGGCAGTAATGCCATAGGTCTTTTTCACCCGTTCTACGGCGACAGGAAGGTCAAGTTCATCGGCGTCGAGGCCGCCGGGCTGGGCATGAGCTCCGGACACCACGCCGCCGCCCTGATGCGGGGAAGGGTAGGCGTCCTGCACGGGAGCAAAAGCTTCCTGCTCGAGGACAGCGACGGGCAGGTGAAGCTGGCGCATTCGGTGTCGGCGGGGCTGGATTATCCCGGTGTCGGCCCGGAACACTCCTATTACAAACGAATGGGCAGGGCCGAATACGTATCGGTGATCGACAAGGAAGCGCTCGAAGGCGTGAGGCTGCTTTCCGAGACGGAAGGCATCATCCCGGCGCTGGAACCGGCGCACGCCGCTTACCACCTTACGCGGCTTGCCAAAAAAACACGGAAGAAGGATATCATCATATTCTGCCTGTCGGGGCGTGGTGACAAAGATATAGACATAATCAGGGAGAACATGTAGTCAGGTCTCACGTGTAAGGTTGAGGAGGACGATGAATAGAATTGATGAGACGTTCAAAAGGCTGAAAAAAGAGAAGAAGAAGGCGTTCATGCCGTACATAACGGCGGGCGATCCGGATATAGGGACCACGAAAAGGATCGTTTCGGCGCTGGCGAAGGCGGGCGCCGATGTAATAGAGCTTGGCATACCTTTTTCGGACCCCCTCGCCGACGGTCCCACGATACAGAGGGCGGTACAGCGTTCGCTCAAAGCGGGCTGCACGGTGAGGAAAGTGCTGAACATGGTGAAGGACTTAAGGCGCAGCGTGAGCACCCCGATAGTCTTCATGACGTATTACAATATCGTCTTCAACTACGGGATAGAACATTTTATAAAAGACGCCAAGAAATGCGGAGCCGACGGTATTATCGTGCCCGATCTTCCGATGGAGGAGTCGGACCAGATGAAGCGTTTTGCGGATAAGGAAGATTTTTACCTGGTACTTCTCGCCGCTCCCACCACGCCCGTGGAAAGGTTCAGGAAGATCTCCAGGGTCTCGAGGGGGTTCATTTATTATGTTTCGCTTACCGGCGTGACGGGCGCGAGAGAACAGTTATCGAAGCAGTTAAAGAGTGACGTCAGGAAGATAAAGAAGGTTACGGCGAAACCTGTCTGTGTCGGGTTCGGCATATCCAGACCCGCCCAGGCCAGGGATATTGCCGGTGTCTCCGACGGGGTGATAGTCGGAAGCGCGATAATTAAGGTGCTTGAGAAAAGTCTGCCCGACAAGAGCAGGGCAGTGGCCAGGATAGGATCGTTCGCTAAATCCATTGCCGATGCTGTCCACTCCTAAACCACTATAAATAAAGGATATATGTCACGAATTCTCGGCCTTGACGTTGGCACGAAATATATCGGTTTAGCTGTCAGCGATACAACGCTGACGCTGGCTCAGGGAAAAGGAAAAGTCCTGCGAAGAAGCGATGACGTCGCCATAGGACGCATCACTGAGGTCATAAAAGAGCTCGGCATAGAAAAGATAGTGGTAGGCCTTCCCGTTAACATGGACGGGACGATGGGGGAAAGGGCAAAGGACTGCAGGGCCTTCGCGGAGAAGTTAAAAGAGAAGACGGGTCTTGCGGTAGAATTGTGGGACGAACGCCTTAGCACCAAAGAAGCCGAGGACGTCATGCTCGCGGCCGACATGACAAGGAACAAGCGGAAAAAAGTGATAGATAAGCTCGCGGCGCAGTTGATACTGCAGGGATATCTGGATAGCTTGGAAAACAGATGACAGAAGGCAGATAACAGAAAACAGAGGACGGGAAATTGTATAAGAAAAAAAGCACGAAGAACGGGTTGAAAATGGTCGTCTCTACCATGCCGGGGATGTCGTCAGTGTCCCTGGGGGTGTGGATAGGCGTTGGAGGGCGTTATGAAGCCGCGAAGCAGAGCGGAATAAGCCATCTTATCGAACACATGCTCTTTAAGGGGACGCTCAGCCGCGACGCGATGGACCTCAAACAGTCGATCGAGGGCGTGGGCGGCTCCTTTAACGGTTTCACGGCGGACGAGGTGACCTGTTACATGGTTAAAGTCCCGTCCAAATACATGGAGCTCGGGATGGAGATACTGGGCGATATGGTGCTTAACCCGAAGTTCGACGAAGCGGAGATCTCGCGGGAAAAATTCGTGATATGCGAGGAGATAAAGATGTACCGCGACCAGCCCGCCGAGCACGTGATGGAGCTTCTGGGCCAGATCATGTGGCCGGGTGATCCCCTCGGGAGGCCCTTGACCGGGAGCATGACCACGGTAAAGGGTTTCAGCAGGAACGATATAATCAAGTTCAAGGAAGAGCGTTACTATCCAGGCAACATAGCGGTCGTCGCCGCGGGCAAGGTCGACCCGGAAAAATTCTTCATTTCCACCTCGCGCAAGTTCGCCGGCGTCAAGAAAGGAAAGAGCCGTTCTTTCAAGACACCGAAGATATCCCAGAAAGGGCCGAAGACCACGTTCCACCGGGGAGACACAAAGCAGACGCATATAGCGATGGGTTTTCACGCCCCTGACAGGAACCTTCACGAGCGCTTCGCGATGAAGCTCATGAACGTGATACTCGGCGGGAACATGTCATCGAGGCTTTTCGATGAGCTTAGGGAAAAACGGGGGCTGTGTTACGATATCTCTTCGATGTACAAACGGCACAGCGACGTCGGCGACGTCGTGGTGCACGCGGGGGTAGATACGAGTAACGCGATGAAGTCGGTCATAGCCGTACTCAACCAGCTGAGATTGCTGAAGGACAAAGGCGTCACCCGGGGTGAGTTGAAACGGGCGAGGGAGTACGCCAAGGGGCAATTCCTCCTGGCCATGGAGGGCACCTCTTCCAGGATGGTGTGGCTGGGGGACCGGCTTATGGTGCATAAGGAGATACCCGAGGTAAAGTACGTCGTGAAAATGCTGGATCAGGTCACGGCCGGGGATATCAAAAAGGTCGCGGAGAGGATTTTCCGGCCCGGGTACCTGAACCTGGCCGTTATAGGTAACATCGCCCCCGGGGACAAAAGCAGGATAACGAAGGAGCTTGGCAAGGTATGAGGGGCACTTTTCATCTGACAAGGGTGTTCGGGATATATATCGATATTCACTTCACCTTTCTCCTGCTTTTGCTTTTTTTCTTCCTGCTCATGGGGCTTAAGGGACTTGTCCTTATAATCGGGGTGTTCTTTTTCGTGACGGTCCATGAGCTCTGCCACAGCCTGGCAGCCGCGTATTTCGGTATCAAAGTGAAACGGATAACGCTTTTGCCGATCGGCGGAGTGGCCCAGATGCCGGAGATCCCGACCAAGCCGCTCCAGGAGCTCGTCATCTCCATAGCGGGGCCGTTGTCTAACGTGCTGGTTCTATTGGTCCTGTATTTCCCGCTCTATTTTCTTATCGGGAAGGAAAAGCTTATATATCCGTTCCTGGTACTGACCGGCCAGGCCAAGTTCACCGGCGATTTCAGCGTGCTCGCGCAAATATACTGGATAAACCTCGTGCTCGCGGTGTTCAACATGATACCCGCTTTCCCCATGGACGGGGGCAGGGTCCTGCGCGCGATACTGTCGTACCGCATTAGCTACAGGGAGGCCACGGCGATAGCCGTCCGTCTGGGCCACATATTCGCGCTTCTTTTCGCGTACGTGGGGATAGTGTACGGGCATATATTCCTTTTACTGATCGCGGCGTTCATATACATGGCCGCTTCGAGTGAGGGCCTGCAGGTAGAGGTGCGGGAGATCCTGAAAAGGTATTCGATCCGCGACATACTGGCCCGCAACTTTATCCATATAAGCCCGGACGCGCAGCTGTCGAAAGTGCTGGAACTTATATTCCATACCCATCAGGAGGACTACCCGGTGATGGATGAGGACGGGCACATGGTAGGTTTCATCACCCGCAGGGAGGTCGTGTACGGGGTGCACGAAAGAGGCAAGGAAGCGATCGTCAGGGACATAATGAGAAGGAACTTTCCAGCGGTGGACGTCTCGACCCGGCTCGACCAGGTGCAGAAGCTCATGCAGAAATACGGCACCCACGCGATGCCGGTCAAAAGGAAGGGCGAGATAATAGGGGTGGTGACCCTGGACGATATCAACCGTGTATACATGATGATGAGCGAGAGGTGAGTCAGGTTGCAGGTCGCAGGTTTCAGGTTGCAGGTTTGAAGGGAGAATGCCATGAGTGAAAAGAAGGTTTTGGTGGCGCCGAGCATCTTATCGGCGGATTTCAGCAAATTGGCGGAAGAGATAAAGTCCGTTGAGCGGGCGGGAGCCGACTGGCTTCACGTGGACGTCATGGACGGGGTATTCGTCCCTAATATAACCATAGGCCCCCTTATCATCAAGGCGGTAAGGCCGCTGAGCCGTATGTTCTTCGACGTGCACCTTATGATAGACGAACCGGTGAAGTTCGTCGACGAGTTCACCGAGGCGGGGAGCGACCTTATCACTTTTCATGTCGAGGCATGTAAGGACCCGATGGGCAGCGTGAAAAAAATCAAGGAAAAAGGCAAAAAGGCCGGGGTTTCCATAAAGCCCGGCACCGATGTTTCCGCGCTTGACGGGATACTGGAACAGGTGGACATGGTGCTGGTCATGACGGTCGAACCCGGCTTTGCGGGCCAGGCTTTCATGGAGGAGATGATGGAGAAGGTAAGGGATATAAGGCCGCGGTTCAAGGGGCTGATAGAAGTGGACGGCGGCATAAACGTGGAGACGGCCCCCAAAGCTATAAAGGCCGGGGCCGACGTGCTTGTCGCGGGTACCGCGGTATTCGGGCAAAAAGACTACGCTAAAGCGATACGGGAGATAAGGATGGCGTAAGAGAGTGTCAAGGTGTCATCGCTCGCTTACGCTCGCTAGTGTCAAAGTATCAGAGTCAACTTTGACACTATGACACTAACATATCGTTTAACTGTTTTAAGGAGGAGTGCATGTCAAAGATCAAGTTTGGTACGGACGGATGGAGGGCGGTCATTAGCGAGGATTTCACGTTCGAGAACGTGGAAATAGTCGCGCAGGCGATAGCCGATTTCGTGAGGTCAAAAAAGACGCCTATATATAGGAAGAGAAAGCTCATGGTCGGGTACGACACGAGGTTCCTTTCGGCTAAATATGCGGAGCTCATAGCCCGCGTCCTTGCCGCGAACGGGATAAAGGTCTTCCTGTCCGACAAAGCATGCACTACCCCGGCCCTTTGTGTCGATATCAAGAACAGGAAACTTACCGGAGGCGTCATGGTGACCGCGAGCCACAATCCGCCAAGGTACAACGGTATTAAATACAAGGGATATTTCGCCGGGTCCGCGGGCAGCGACATAATCGACGCCATTGAAAAGAGGCTCCACAAATCCCCGGTGAAGATCATGCCTCTCGATGAAGCGCTGAAGAAGAAAAAGATAGTATACGAGAACATCGAGAAAGTTCAGCTTGATTGGGTGAAAAAGTACGCGAACATGAGGAAACTCAAAAAAGCTAAACTGAAGGTGATCGTGGATTCCATGAACGGCACCGGCGGGACTTACCTGGGAGAGATACTGAAGAACACTTCCATCAGGATCGATTACATGAACACCGAGGATAACCCCGGGTTCAAGGGGCGGGCCCCCGAGCCGAACGAGAAGCACCTCAAGACGCTTGTCCAGGCCGTTAAGAAAGGCAGGTACGATCTGGGTATAGCGACCGACGGCGACGCCGACCGCGTAGCGGTGGTGGACGAGAATGGGAACGTGCTTTCGGGGCATAAGGTGATGACGCTCCTTCTTCTGCATCTATTGAAGAACAGGAAGATGAAAGGCGGCGTCGTGCAGACGGTATGCGGCACGGGACTGATAAACAAGATATGCGATGAATGGGGGCTTCCCATGTACGAGACCCCTGTGGGGTTCAAGTATATCTGCAAGATAATGATCGAAAAGAACATACTTATCGGCGGCGAAGAGACCGGCGGGATAGGTTTCAAGAACTATATCCCGGAAAGGGACGGTTTCCTTTCGGCGCTTCTTATCATGGAGCTTATGATCGCCGAAAAGAAACCGCTCAGCAGGATAGTCGCGGACATGAACAAAAAGTACGGCAACTATGTATATGAAAGGCTGGACCTGAAGTTCGACGGGTCGAAGAGGAAAAAGCTGGTAAGCGGCATAAAGAAGAACCCGCTCGATAAGGTCCTGGGCAGGAAAGTGGTGCGGATCAACGCCGCCGACGGCACCAAGTTCATATGCGATGACGGCAGCTGGCTGCTTTTGAGGCTTTCGGGCACGGAACCCAAGCTGAGGATATACAGCGAGACCCCCTCAAAAAGCATGTCGCTCAAATATATCGAGTTCGGGAAAAAATACGCGTTCAGTTTGATGTGAATAAAGAACGCAATACACACAGAATGGGACCATGAACGATCTATCGCGGATAAGGAACTTCTGCATAATAGCCCATATCGACCACGGCAAATCCACCCTTGCCGACAGGGTCATCCAGTTGACGGATACCGTCAGCAGCAGGGACTTCAGGGACCAGCTCCTGGACGACATGGACCTGGAGAGGGAGAGGGGTATAACCATAAAGTGCAGCGCCGTCAGGATAGTCTATAGGGCGAAGGACGGCAACACGTACCTTTTGAACCTCATAGACACGCCCGGTCACGTCGATTTTTCTTACGAGGTGTCCAAGTCTATCGCCGCGTGCGAAGGGGCGCTGCTTTTGGTGGATGCCGTGCAGGGTGTGGAGGCCCAGACGATAGCGAACCTCTACCTCGCGATGGAACATGAGCTTAAGATAATACCCATCATAAACAAGATAGACCTTAAGGCGGCGAGGATAGACGAGGTGACGCACCAGATGAAGGATATCCTGGGCGTGGAGGACAACGAGGTCCTGATGGTAAGCGCCAAAGAGAACGAAGGGATCGAGGACGTCCTGGAGAGCATAGTTACAAGGGTGCCGCCCCCTTCCGGAAGCTCCGAAGAGCCGCTGCAGGCGCTGATCTTCGATTCTTCCTATGATATTTACAGGGGAGTGATCATATACGTCCGCGTGATGAACGGGTGCCTCAGGCCCAGGATGCAGGTCGAGATGATGAACATGCGCAACAGGTACGAGGTCAAGGAAGTGGGTATTTTTACCCCGGAAGAACGGATGGTCGAAGAACTGGAATGCGGGCAGGTGGGGTACATCGTTTGCAACATAAAAGAGGCGAAAGAGGTCGTTGTCGGTGATACCATAACCGATATCGCGAAACCGGCGGAGGAGCCTCTTCCGGGATATAAAAAGGTCAAGCCCATGGTGTTCAGCGGGATATACCCCGTCAGCAACGAGGATTATGAGGACCTGAAGAGCGCCATGGAAAAAATGCGCCTTTCCGACTCGTCCTTTATCTACGAAGCCGAGACTTCGGCCGCGCTGGGCTTCGGGTTCAGGTGCGGGTTTCTGGGGCTCCTGCACATGGAGATCATACAGGAACGGCTCGAACGCGAATTCAACCTCGATCTCATAGCGTCCTCACCCAGCGTTAATTATAAGGTAAAACTGGCCGGAGGTGATCTCATAGAGGTCGATAATCCCACGAAGTATCCCGACAGGGACAGGGTGGATTACGTGGAGGAACCGTTCATAAAATGCTGGATAATAACCCCGGCGCAGTCCATCGGGGCCATAATGGAGCTGTGCGAGAACAAAAGGGGAGAGTTCGTGAGCACTAAATACCTCGACCCCAAAAAGGCGCAGATCACTTATAACCTGCCCCTGGCGGAAGTGGTAGTGGATTTTTACGACAAGATAAAATCGTCCACTCAGGGTTACGGTTCCCTGGATTACGAATTTCTAGGTTACAGAAGATCGAACGTCGTCAAGCTGGAGATACTGATAAACGCCGTCCCCTGCGACGCCCTTTCGACGCTCGTGCACAAGGACAAGGCGCGAAGGGTGGGGATGGAGCTGGTCCACAAGCTGAAGGAGACGATACCGAAGCATATGTTCAAGATCGCCCTGCAGGCCGCCGTCGGGGGCGAGGTGATCGCGCGGGAAAACATCTCCGCGCTCAAGAAACATGTCACGGGTAAATGTTACGGGGGCGACATAACGAGAAAGAGGAAACTTTGGGAAAAACAGAAGGCCGGGAAGAAGAAGATGAGAAGGATCGGGAAAGTGGACGTCCCGAAAGAGGCCTTCCTTAAAGCGATGAGGATATCATGACAAGATCTGTGTGGCTCACCTGGGGATACTGGTGGGAAGAGTGGATAAAACCTATACTGATAGCCGCGGCACTGGCCCTTTTCATACGCACTTTCGTGATACAGCCTTTCAAGATACCGTCGAACTCCATGTATCCCACCCTCAGGCCGGGTGACAGGATATTCGTGAGCAAGTTCATCTACGGGGCCAGGATACCGTTCACCGGTATCAGGCTGCCGAAGGTGCGCGGCCCGGAGGTCGGCGATATCGTGGTCTTTCTTTCTCCGGTGGAGAAGAAAAAGTTCCTGGTAAAGCGTTACATAGCCGGCGGCGGCGAGAGCGTGCAGATAAACGACGGGGAGGTCCTTGTCAACGGGAAGAGGGTCCTTGAGAACCCCGTGGACCGTTTCTTTTATTACAACCGGGGGGATTACGGCGGCGACGGCGAGGTCTTTGATGTCCCGGAAGGGCATTTTTTCGTCCTGGGAGATAATAGCGCCAATTCCCTGGATTCAAGGTATTGGGGGTCCGTTCCGGATATAAACCTGGTGGGCAAGGCGTTCATCATCCACTGGCCCCTGAAAAGGATACGGCTGATCAGGGAAGGCGATTAAAGGGGAGTATCGAGTATCAAGTGTCGAGTATCAAGGGGTGAGTATTGAGTATCGAGTATAGAGTATCAAGGGTAAAGGATAAAGGATAAAGTAACAAGTATCAAGGAAGTGAGTATAGAGTATTAAGAAGCAAGTATAAAGTGTTAAGGGGTGCGCGTTAATGCCCCATCTCAATACTTGACACTCAATACTCGATACTTGTTACTTGTTACTTGTTACTTCCGATAGGTATGAGGATAATATGAATTGGGCGAACCGGCTTACGATAATCAGGATAATACTCGCTCCGGTCTTCATAACGGCCGTGCTGTATCACCGGCTGGATATCGCGATAGTGGTTTTTCTTATCGCGGCGGCTACCGACGGCCTGGACGGCTATATAGCAAGGGTGCGCAAGGAAAAGACCCGCTTCGGGGCGATCATGGACCCGATAGCCGACAAGCTGCTCATCGACAGCGCCTTCATAAGCCTCAGCCTTGTCGCCGGTCTTCCCGAATACCTGAAAATGCCGGTGTATGTCCCCATGATCGTGGTCAGCAGGGATGTGATAATACTGCTGGGAGCCGTGAGTATATATCTGCTTACCGGGGACCTGAAGGTCAGGCCCACGCTGGTCGGCAAAGTGACCACGTTCTTCCAGATGGTCACGATAATATCGCTGCTGCTCGGTTTCGTCTATTCAAGCTGGATATGGAATATCACCGTCGCGCTTACGGTGATCTCCGGCTTGGACTATCTCAGGATCGGATCCCGCGAGATCAATGGAAAACTATAGTCACATTCCCACCATATGTATCGTAGGCAGGCCGAACGTCGGAAAGTCGTCCCTTTTTAACCGCCTTCTGGGTGAACGGCGCGCGGTCGTTGTCGAGCAGTCCGGTACGACGAGAGACCGGGTCGAGGCCTTTCTTTCCGCGGGGGAGGTGGACGCCAAGCTGGTGGACACCGGGGGTTATGTGGAAGAAGATAAGGACGAGCTTACCCTCCGGATCAAGGAGCAGATATACAGGGCTATGGAGGAAGCCGCCGTGGTGCTTCTGGTGACCGACGCGATCTCCGGCATCACACCGGCCGATCTGGAGATAGCCGCCATGCTGAGGAAGTTCAGCAAGCCGGTGCTGCTCGCGGTCAACAAGGCCGACAATGAAAAGCTCAAGAACGAGGCCGTTGAGTTCTTCCGGCTCGGGTTCGGGGATCCGCTCGCGGTCTCGTGTCTTCACGGCAGGGGCATGCGCGACCTAAAAAAACGGGTATTCGAATCGGTCGTCAAAAGCGTTCCAAAGGAAGTCAGCGCCTGGCAGGAGCATTGCATGAAGATAGCGGTGGTCGGCAGGCCCAACGTCGGCAAGTCGTCTTTCGTGAACAACCTGCTGAAGCGCGAACGGGTCATAGTAAGCGAGACCCCGGGCACTACCAGGGATTCCATCGACACGTATTTCAGTTATGAAGGGAACGATTACATACTCATAGATACGGCGGGGATACGCCACAGGCGCAAGATAAAGTCCGCTGTCGACACGTACAGCATCATGCGCTCGAAGGAGTCCATCAAAAGGGCCGACGTGGTCATGCTGCTGCTCGACGCGGCGGAAGGCGTGACGAAAGACGACCTGGGCATACTGGATATCATCGAGGAGAACGGCAAGGCGTGTTTGATGCTGGTCAACAAATGGGACCTGGCCAGGAAGGCCGGCGGTATCACTATGGAAGATTATGAAAAACACCTGGACTACGCTTCCAGCCGGATAAGCAAATTCCCGCTATCTTTCGTCTCCGCGAAGACGGGCAGGAACGTTCTTAACACGCTGTCCCTGGCCAGGGTGCTCGACGCCAACCTGGACCTCAAGATATCCACCCCGTACCTTAACCGGCTGTTCGAGAAGAACGACCCGTCGAATGTGCCTGTATCCAGAAAAAGAGAAAGGCCGAAGTTCCGTTATATCGTGCAGAGCGGCCAGAGGCCGATGGAATTCATTTATTTCGTGAACGACCCCTCGGGTGTTCGCGCCGCGCATATCAGCTATATCGAGAACCAGCTGAGGTCTAACCTGCCGCTCAAAGGCATACCGATAAAGATCAATATCCGCAGATCCAGAAAGGAAAAGAAATGATATATATCCTGATAGCGCTTATCGCGGCGTATCTTCTCGGCTCGACGCCGACGGCTTACATATTCGGCAAACTGCTCAAAGGTATCGATATCAGGGATTACGGCAGCGGCAATGTGGGGGCGACGAACGTGTTCCGGACGGTGGGGAAAGGTCCGGGGCTCGTGGTCTTTTTTCTGGATTTTCTGAAAGGGCTTTTGGCCGTCACCGTGATACCTTTGCTCCTTAAAAAGGTCTACCCGGGGGTTGACGGCCCTTCGTTCGTTTATGTGCTGATCCTGCTCGGCGCGGCGGTAATCGCCGGGCACATCTGGACGGTGTTTTTGAGGTTCAAGGGAGGTAAGGGAGTGGCGACCACAGCGGGAGTACTGACGGGCCTGGCTCCCGGCATATTCCTTGGAGGGTTGGTCGTTTGGGTAACTGTTTTTGCCATATGGAGATACGTATCTTTGGCCTCTATCGCGGCTGCCGTTTCCATGCCTGTTTTCGCGGTCATTCTGGGCAAGGACCTGGGACTGGTCATTTTCTGTGGGATCCTCTGCGTAGTAGGGGTTCATGCTCACAGGGCCAATATTAAGCGCCTTTTACAGGGTTCGGAGAGGAAACTTCGTTAGGTTATAAAAAAGTTATATATTGGGGCTTGAATTTCCCAGAAAACATAGTATACTATAGATAAGTTAAGATTTACGAAAGCAGAAATTTTTGGGGATTTTTTTAACTTATCTTTATTAAAACTTTTCAAAAGTCGCCAAAAAAAGGTGGAAAAATGAAGTGGGTGGTATACAAAAAAACATCCGGGTTAAATCCGGCGAAACGCGAGATATCCCTTGAAGAGAGGGAAGATCATCGCAAGAACAGCGTTATCAAAAAACGCATGTGCAAATACTTCATTAAAGAGAAATTCGTTTCCAAGAGCATAGATAAATTAAAAGAGTGGGTGGATTCCCGCAAGGAAACACACGTACAGAAGAACTGCCACATACTGAGGCACATTGACACGGCGACGGGCGAGAATAAGGTGCTTTGCAAGATACTCGGGGTTTTCTACGTGATACAGGGGCGCGTGGCCTACGAGATAGTGTATGTCAACGAGCTCAAGATACAGGTGGACGGATCCAGGATAAGGCACCTGTATAAGAGGAGAGAGAGATGAAGACGATTATACATAAACTGATGATGGTTTTGGCCTTATATAAGCTTGCGGTGCTGAAGGTGAATTTTCATCTCGTCGAGATGATGTTACGGAAATAATAGCGAGGGCGACACTTGGATGTTAGCCCTTACCTCCAACGATAGGGGCGGTTTTCGGACTGCCCCTATTCGTGTGTCTAGACCCCAATTCAACCTGATATTGACTACATATTACATATGTGCTAAACTCATCTGAGTTATAATCATGAAGAAAGTAGCTATTATAGGAGATGGCGGATGGGGGACGGCTTTAGCCCTCCTTCTGCATTCAAAAGGCGTTAAAACCGTTCTTTGGAGCAATTTTCCCGATTATGCCGCGCGCATGGACAGGGAGAGGGAGAACGTAAAGTTCCTCAAGGGCGTGCCCCTGCCGGATGATCTGGCCATAACGGCTGATGATGCGGTGGCGAAGGACGCCGAAACGGCCGTATTTGCGGTGCCATGCGAATATCTCAGGTCCGTTATCGACAGGTTCAGCGGCGCATCATTCAAGCACATCGTAAGCGCGACAAAAGGCATAGAAAAAGGGTCTTTGAAAAGGCCTTCAGAGATACATAAGGATGCCTTCACCGGAAGCCGTATATGTGTCCTGTCCGGGCCCAGCATATCGTTCGAGGTGGCCAGAAAGATGCCGACGACGGTCGTCGTGGCCTCGGAAAATAACAGCAGAAAAGAGGTCCAGCAGCTTTTGATGTCCGACCGGTTCCGGATCTATACCTCAGCCGATGTCATCGGCGTGGAGCTCGGAGGGGCGCTTAAGAACATCATCGCTATAGCGGCCGGAATTTCCGACGGTCTCGGATTCGGGACGAACACCAAAGCGGCGATATTGACCAGGGGGCTCGCCGAGATAACGCGCCTGGGAGTGAAGATGGGCGCCGAAAGCGCGACGTTCAGGGGCCTGAGCGGTCTCGGGGACCTGGCGACCACCTGCATAAGCCCGCACAGCAGGAACCGCTGGCTCGGCGAACAGATCGCTAAAGGTAGGGATATCGAAGAAGCGCTCGGTGAGACCGAGATGGTCGCCGAAGGGATGGCGACCTCGGGATCCGCGTATCAGGCCTCACGGAAATATGGCGTGGTCATGCCGATAACCGAGAAGGTCTACCAGATCCTTTACGAGGGAAAAGATCCCGCGACCGCCGTCAGGGAACTGATGACGAGGGATCCAAAGGAAGAAGATTATGAATAAATCGGGACGTAGCGCAGTCTGGTTAGCGTACTTGTCTGGGGGACAAGGGGTCGCCGGTTCAAATCCGGCCGTCCCGACCATCTATTTCCCCACTATACATCGGGTGTATAATACACCCGATGTATAAAAGGGGTTTGAAAAGAGGTTCTAATGAAAACTGTAAATGTTGGGATCATAGGTTTGGGCAATGTGGGGAAGGCGGTCCTTGAGGCGATCCTGGCCAACGGGGAACTGATAGCCAAGAGGGCCGGTGTCGCCCTGGCCGTCAAGGGCGTGTGCGACGTGGATGAGAACGCGCTTGCCGCGGTCGACGAGAAAAAATGTCCCGTGAAAACCGCGTCGGCGGACGATCTCATCGGGGACGAGACCATCGACGTTATAGTGGAGCTGATCGGCGGTATCAGCCCGGCGAAGGAGATCATACTCAAGGCCCTCAAGAACAAGAAACACGTTGTTACCGCCAACAAGGCCCTGCTTTCGCAGCATGGCAAGGAGATACTCAAGGCCGCCGCGGAGAACGGGGTGTCGGTGAATTTCGAGGCGAGCGTCGGCGGGGCTATCCCTGTCATCAGGGCCCTGCGCGAGAGTTTCATCGGCAACAATTTCGCCGTTGTATACGGCATCCTCAACGGCACCACTAATTTCATCCTGACCACCATGGCAAGGACCGGATGCACTTTTGACGAGGCGCTCGTTATAGCGCAAGCGAAGGGCGTCGCGGAGAGGAACCCAGAGCTTGACATAAGCGGGAAAGACAGCGCGCACAAGCTGGCGATACTCGCGCTTCTGGGTTTCGGCGTGCACGTTGCTCCGGACGACATCTTTACCGAGGGGATCTCCGGCATAGGTCCGCAGGATATCGAATATGCCAGCCGATGGGGATACAGCATCAAACTCCTGGCTATCGCTAAGGACACCCCCGGGGGCCTTCAGCTCAGGGTACATCCGACCCTCCTGCCTTCGGCACATCTGTTGTCCGACGTGAGGGACGTGGACAACGCCATATTCCTGAAGGGCGACCTTGTCGGCGAATCTCTGCTTTCCGGAAAAGGCGCCGGGGGAAGGCCTACTTCCAGTTCGGTCATCGGCGATATCGTCGACATCGCGGCGCGCATCGCGTTTTCCGGCAGCGCCGACGGCAAACCCCGCAATTTCGAATACGCCCCGGACAGAAAGCTCAGCCGTATCGAGAGTCTGAACATGTCGTATTATCTCAGATTTTCGGTGATAGACAAACCGGGCGTCCTGGCCGGGATATCTTCCGTTCTCGCCGAGAACAATATCAGTATAGCCAGCGTCACCCAGGATGAGAGGAAGGAAGGCGAGACCGTACCGGTCATGATATTGACCCACGAGGCGGAAGAAGGAAGCTTGCGCAAAGCGATAGAAAAAATAAATAAGCTGGATTTTATTTCCGACCGTACGGTCGTTATCAGAATGGAAGAGGAAGTGTGAGGATATGGGAGTAATAGACAGGTACAGGGATTTCCTGCCGGTCAGCGGCAAGACCCCGGTGATAACCCTGCAGGAAGGCGATACCCCGCTCATAAAGGCGGATGTCATCGCGGAGAAAATAGGTCCCGGGTATAACGTCTGGCTTAAATTCGAGGGCCTTAACCCCACCGGCAGTTTCAAGGACAGGGGTATGACCGTGGCCGTTTCGAAGGCGGTCGAGGAAGGCGCCACTGCCGTGGCATGCGCTTCGACCGGGAACACCTCGGCGTCCGCCGCCGCGTATGCCATAAGGGCGAAGATAAAGTGCATCGTCATCATACCTGAAGGCGCCATAGCCCTGGGCAAGCTGGCTCAGGCGCTCATACACGGAGCCAAGGTGATAGCCGTAAAGGGGAATTTCGACGACGCGTTCAAGCTGGTCTGTGATCTGACCGATAAATATCCCGTGACGCTCGTCAATTCCATAAATCCGTACAGGATCGAAGGGCAGAAGACGGGTTCTTTTGAGATATGCGACCGCCTTGGTTACGCGCCGGCGTATCACGCCCTGCCCGTGGGGAACGCCGGCAACATCACCGCTTACTGGAAGGGATATAAAGAATATAAGGCGGCGGGCAAGATCGATTCACTTCCCAAAATGCTGGGATTCCAGGCAGCGGGAGCCGCCCCTATAGTGGAAGGACATGTTTTTGAAAAACCCGAGACGATAGCTACCGCTATAAGGATCGGTAACCCGGCAAGCTGGAAACAGGCGGAAGCGGCCCGTGACGAATCCGGCGGGATCATCGACAAAGTGACTGACGATGAGATACTTGACGCCTACAAGCTGCTTGCCGGCGGCGTCGGCGTGTTCGTCGAGCCGGCCTCCGCGGCAAGTGTCGCCGGTATACTCAAAAAAGCGTCGGAAGGGTTTTTCCCCGCACTGGACCCGGGCTCGGGGACGAAGGACATAGTGTGTATCCTGACCGGGCACGGTTTGAAAGACCCCGACAGGGCGATAAAGTGTCTTGAGCGTCCCGTTGTGGTGGAAGCCAAACTTGAGAACGTAGTGAAAGAAGCAGGTCTGTAGGGCAGAGGCCAGAAGACAGAGGACAGAAAGCAGGAATTGGAGACATACATGAAATACATAGTATTAGTACCGGACGGCATGGCGGGCGAACCGCTTGAAGAGCTGAACGACCGCACATGCATGGAAGTGGCCCATTCCCCGAACATGGACATGATCGCGAGGAAGGGTATCGTGGGCACGACAATGAACGTTCCGAAAGGCATGACCCCGGCCAGCGACGTGGCAAACCTTTCCATACTCGGGTATGACCCGCGGAAATATTACTGCGGGAGAGGGCCGCTCGAGGCCGCGAACCTCGGCGTGGATCTCGGGGAAAGCGACGTCGCTTTCAGGTTCAATACGGTGACCGTCAGCGAAGACAGGATGGTCGATTACAGCGCGGGGCATATCACCACGAAGGAGACGAAGATCCTGGTGAAGCTTCTGAACAAGGAACTGGGCAGTGATAAGTTCAGTTTCTACGCGGGAACCAGCTACAGGAACCTCCTTGTGGTCCATTGTGCTTCCCCCGAAGAAGCGGAGCGGCTCGCGAGTTTACAATGCTATCCCCCGCATGATATCCTCGACCAGCCGATATCCAAGCACCTGCCGAAAGAGCGTGAACTCGTAGACCTGATGGAAAGGTCCAAAGGTATATTGAAGGACCATGACATAAACAAGGTGCGTATCGATCTCGGTCAGAACCCGGCGAACATGATATGGGTATGGGGACAGGGCAAAAAACCCGATATCCCGAAGTTCGAGGATGCTTACGGCATAACCGGCGGCATCATCTCCGCCGTGGACCTCCTGAAAGGGCTGGGCCACGTGCTGGGGCTGGAGGTGGCGGAGGTCCCCGGAGCGACCGGATATTTTGATACGGATTATGAAGGCAAAGCGGAGGCGGCCCTGGATATCCTTTCCAGGAATGACCTGGTGTTCGTCCATGTGGAGGCCCCTGACGAAGCGGGGCACACGGGCAACATCAGGGAAAAGCTCAGGGCCATAGAGAATTTCGACAGCAAGATAACCGGCAGGATCGTCAAGGAACTTACCGACAGCGGTGAGGATCACAGGATACTTATTCTGCCGGACCATCCTACGCCTATCAAGAAGAGGACCCATACGTCCGATCCCGTGCCGTTCGCGATGGCGGGCAAGGGGATCGAGCCCGATGACGTGACGGTCTTTACGGAAAGGTCGGCGCAGGCCGGCAGCGTCAGGATATCGAAGGGGTCGGAGCTCATGCGCCTTTTGATAGGAGAAAGGGGATAACGGCGCAATATGAAGAAAAAAGGCATTGTAGTCCAGAAATACGGCGGAAGCAGTGTGGCCAATCCCGAGAAGATAAAAGGCGTGGCCAGGAGAGTGTCCGAGCGCAGGGATAAGGGGTATGATGTCGTCGTGGTCGTATCGGCCCTGGGCGATACGACCGACGAGCTTTTGCAGCTGGCGGACGCGATCAGCAGAAGGCCGCCCGAGAGAGAACTGGACATGCTCATGTCCACGGGCGAGCAGGTTTCCGTGGCGCTTCTTGCCATGGCTTTGCACGAGCTCGGCAAGGAAGCCATTTCGTTCACCGGGGCCCAGGTGGGCATCATCACCGATTCGACCCACACAAAGGCGAAAATAATAGACATAAGCACCCGGAGGCTCAGGAAGCAGCTTGACAAGGGAAGGATCGTGATAGTCGCCGGTTTCCAGGGCGTTAACCTGAAGCAGGAGATAACCACCCTGGGGAGGGGCGGGTCCGACCTTACGGCTGTCGCCCTCGCCAAGGTCCTGAAGGCGGATATGTGCGAGATATTTACCGACGTCAAGGGCGTGTACACCGCCGATCCGAGGCTGGTGAAGGACGCGCGAAAGATAGACAGCATATGTTACGACGAGATGCTCGAGCTGGCGTCCCTGGGCGCGCAGGTCATGCAGGCCAGGAGCATCGAGGTCGCAAGCAAGTTCAACGTTCCGATCCATGTGAGGTCGAGCATTTCCCGTGAGGAGGGGACCATGATAACCAAAGAGGTCAAGAAGATGGAAGAAGTCCTGGTCCGTGGCGTTACGGTCAACAAGAACGAGGCCAAGGTAACCGTCTGTGACGTGCCCGACAAGCCGGGAGAAGCGAGCAGACTGTTCGAGGAACTGGCAAAAGCCGGCATAAATGTCGACATGATCATACAGAACATCTCGCGCACCAGGTCGACGGATATTTCCTTTACCGTGCCGAAGAGCGATCTTCACAAGACCCAGGAAGTGGTCAGGAAGATCACCGGGCGCATGGGCGCCAAAGGCGCGAAGTACGACAGGGATATCGCCAAGGTCTCGGTGGTGGGTGTGGGCATGCGCAGCCATTCCGGCGTCGCGGCGATGATGTTCCACGCGCTGGCTTCCGAGAAGATCAACATAGAGATGATATCCACCAGCGAGATCAAGATATCCTGTGTCATCGATAAGAAGCATTCGGAAAAAGCCGTGCGAGCGCTCCACAAGGCGTTCGAGCTCGGGAAGAGCCCGAGAAAAAAAACCAAGAGGACGAAATGAACAGGATCGTTATCTACGATACCACGTTGAGGGACGGGGCGCAGTCCGAAGGCATTTCCTTTTCGGTGAAGGACAAGATACGTATCGCCCAGAAACTGGACGAGCTGAGTATCGATTTCATCGAAGGGGGCTGGCCGGGATCCAACCCCAAGGACGATGAGTTCTTCGCCGAAGCGGCGAAAAACCTCAAGCTCAAGAATTCCAGGCTCGTGGCGTTCGGCAGCACCAGACGAGCGGATTCCAGGACCGCCGCCGATCCCGTGATAAAGGGCCTTGTGAAAGCGAACACGAAGTACCTGACGATATTCGGCAAAAGCTGGGACCTCCACGTGAAGGCGGTCCTGAAGACATCTCTCAAAGAGAACCTGAAGATGATCGAAGATTCGGTGCGGTACCTTAAGAAAAAAGGGCACAAGGTCTTTTTCGACGCCGAGCATTTCTTTGACGGGTATGAGGAGAACCCGGAATACGCCATAGAAACGCTGCAGGCGGCGTTCGACGGGGGAGCGGAAGCCCTGGTCCTTTGCGACACCAACGGCGGGATGCTTACCAGCCAGGTGTTCGAGATAGTCGAGGAAGTGTCGGAAAGCATCAAGGCGCCTCTCGGCATACACGTCCATAACGACGCGGAGATGGGTGTGGCCAATTCGGTGGCCGCGGTCCAGGCGGGCTGCACGCATGTGCAGGGAACGTTCAACGGTTACGGCGAGAGGTGCGGCAACGCGAACCTCGTATCCATACTTCCGGCCTTGAAGTATAAGCTCGGGAAGGATTGTCTTTCCGATTTCGCGTTCAGGGAACTTACCGAAGCTTCGAGGTACATAGCGGAGATCTCCAACGTGAAACAGCTGGACGCGCAGCCGTATGTAGGGCAGAGCGCGTTCGCCCACAAGGCCGGTGTCCACGTCAACGCCATGCTGAAGAACAGCCGGTCGTACGAGCATTTGGAACCGGAAAAGGTGGGGAACAAGCGCAGGATGCTCATCTCGGAACTTTCCGGGAGGTCCAGCATAATGAGCAAAGCCGGGGAGCTCGGGCTGGACATAGAGAAGACCACCGACAAGGCCAGGGATATCCTCACGCATGTGCAGGACATGGAAAAGGGCGGGTACCAGTTCGAGCTCGCGGAAGCTTCTCTCATGCTTCTCATGCGCCGGGCCTCCGAGGTGTTCAAGAAACATTTCGAGCTCGAAGACCTGAGGGTGATCGTCGAGAAAAGAGGAAGCGGCCCGATAATCTCCGAGGCGACCGTGAAGATCAAGATCGGTACCAAGCGCAGGCACACGGTGTCCCTGGGGGACGGCCCCGTGCATGCACTTGACCAGGCCCTCCGCAAGTCCCTGAAGGATTTTTACCCGTCACTGGGCGAGATGCACCTTTCGGATTTCAGGGTCAGAGTGCTGGACGAGAAAGCCGGCACCGCCGCGAAAGTGCGCGTCCTTATCCAATCGCAGGACAGGACCGCTTCGTGGTGGACAGTGGGCGTGTCCGAGAACATCATCGAGGCCAGCTGGCTGGCTCTTATCGATTCCATCGAGTACAAGTTCGTCAAGGACGAGAAACGTAAGCGCAAATGAAGGACCTACCCACAAAATATGATCCCCGAAATACGGAGAAGGGCATCTATGATTCTTGGGCAGCGGATAACCTTTTCCACGCGGACGACGATCCCTCGAAAGATGTCTACTCCATAGTCATACCGCCTCCCAATATCACCGGTATCCTCCACATGGGCCACGCCCTGAACAACACTCTCCAGGATATACTGATACGCTGGAAGAGGATGCAGGGCCGCGAGACCCTCTGGATGCCGGGGACGGACCATGCCGGGATCGCCACACAGAACGTTGTCGAGAGAGAGGTAGCGAAAGAAGGCCTTAAAAGGACAGATCTCGGCAGGGAGAAATTCCTCGAGAAGGTGTGGCAGTGGAAAGAAGAATACGGCAGCACCATCATCATGCAGCTGAAGCGGCTGGGTTGTTCCTGCGACTGGGACCGGACGCGTTTTACCATGGACGAGGGCCTTTCCAACGCCGTGAAAGAGGTCTTCATCCGGTTGTACGAGGACGGCCTGATATACAAGGGAGACTATATCATCAACTGGTGCCCGAGGTGCGGTACCGCCCTGAGCGACGAGGAAGCGGAACACCGCGATGTCGAAGGCATGCTTTATTATATCAAGTATCCCGTCAAGGGCCGGAAAAAGCTCGAGAAAGAGGGAGAGGATTACGTGGTGGTGGCCACTACGCGCCCCGAGACCATGCTGGGGGACGTGGCGGTCGCCGTTAACCCGAAAGATAAGCGGTACAAAGGCCTGAAGGACAAGACCCTGATACTGCCTATCGTCAAACGCGAGCTCAGGGTCATATTCGACACGGACGTCGATCCCGAGTTCGGGACCGGCGCGCTCAAGGTCACCCCGGCGCATGACCCGGTCGATTTCGAGCTTGGCGTGAAACACGACCTGGACAGGGTGAACGTGATGAACCCGGACGGGACCATAAACATCCTCGGGGGGGACTACGAGGGGATGGACAGGTTCGAATGCCGGGAGACCATTGTGGAGGACCTGAAAGACCGGGACCTTTTCATCAGGTCCGAGAAATACCAGCACGCCGTGGGGCATTGCTACCGCTGCCATACGATGGTCGAACCCCGGCTCTCGAAACAGTGGTTCGTAAGGATGAAGCCGCTGGCGAAGGACGGGATAAAGGTCGTCAAAAGCGGGAAGATAAAGTTCTACCCGGACCGCTGGACGAAGGTGTACCTCAACTGGATGGAGAACATCCGGGACTGGTGTATATCGCGGCAGATCTGGTGGGGGCACCGCATACCCGTCTGGTATTGCAAAGACTGCCTCAAGTATAATAACGTCAGGGAAGTAGAGATAGAAGGCCCCGGCAGGCCCGGCATATATATCGGCGCGGAAAAGCCTGAAAAATGCCCGTTTTGCGGGGGGAAAGACCTCGAGCAGGACCCCGACGTGCTGGACACCTGGTTCAGCTCGTGGCTCTGGCCTTTCTCTACGCTGGGATGGCCGGAGAAGACGAAAGCGCTCGACGTTTTTTATCCTACGAACGTCCTGGTGACCGCGCAGGAGATAATATTTTTCTGGGTGGCAAGGATGATCATGGCCGGCATGAAGTTCATGAAGAACATCCCGTTCAGCGACGTCTATATCCACGGTACCGTCCGCGACGCCACCGGGACAAAGATGTCGAAGTCGCTGGGGAACGTCATAGACCCGCTGGATATCATAGACGAGGTCGGCAGCGACGCGCTCAGGTTCAGCATCATATCGATCACGTCCCAGGGACAGGATGTTTTCCTCTCCAGGGAGAAGTTCGAGCTGGGCAGGAATTTCGCCAACAAGCTCTGGAACGCTTCGCGCTACGTCCTCATGAACCTGGACGAGAAGCTCCTGGAATGCGGGATAGACAGGGGCAAACTCTCGCTTGCCGACAGGTGGATACTGAGCTCGTTCAATGAAGTGGTCAGGAAAGTGACGAAGGCCCTGGAGCTGTACAGGTTCAATGACGCCTCGTCCGCGCTATATGATTTTATCTGGCACAAGTACTGCGACTGGTACCTCGAGATGTCGAAGCTTGCCGGGGACAAAAGGGCCACGCAAAAGGTCCTTATCACCGTTCTCAAGGGCGCGCTTAAACTCCTGCATCCTTTCATGCCTTTCATCACGGAGGACCTGTGGCAGAGACTGCCGGGCGAGAAAGACAAATGGGTAATGGCCTCCGCCTGGCCTGTTCCCGACAAAGAACACGACGATGCCAAAGCCCTTTCCGAAATGGAAAAACTGATCGATATAGTTACCTCCATCCGCAATACGAGGGCGTTCTGGAATATCCCACACGGCACCGAGATAAAGGTCCTCCTGAGCGTGCCCGGTGGGGATGACAGGGAACTTCTCGTCGGCAATTCACGCTACATCGAAAAGCTCGCCACTTGCAGGGTCGGGTCCATCGAAGGGAAGATCGCAAGGCCCGAACAATCCGTGGCGGCGCTGATCGGGAAAATACGGCTTTATATACCTTTAAGCGGCACAGTGGACGTTGATAAGGAGATAAAGCGCATCGACGGCAAGATCGAGGATATGCGCCGTTATCTTGGCGGCATCGACAAAAAGCTCAAGAACAAGTCGTTCCTGGACAAAGCGCCCGAAGACGTGGTGGCGAAAGAAAAAGCCAAGAAACAAAGGTTCGAGGAAGAGATACGGAACCTCGAAGAGAACCTTTCAGCCCTCAGATGAAGAAACGTTTGCAGACGGTCCTTTCCCACGCGGGTGTGACATCAAGAAGAAAAGCCGCCGAACTTATAGAAAGCGGGAAGGTATCGGTCGACGGAAGTCTCGTCACGGAGAAAGGTAAGAGGGTCGACCCGGAGCGGCAAAAGGTAACGGTCGACGGACGTCCCCTTGAAGAAGAAAAGAAATGTTATTTCCTGTTCAATAAGCCGCGGAACGTCATCTCAACGGTCACCGACACCCACGGCCGGAAAAAGGTCGTCGACTATTTCAGGAAGATAAAAGCGCGGCTCTATCCCGTGGGGCGGCTGGACAGGGACACGACAGGGCTTCTGGTGATAACTAATGACGGGGACCTGGCCCACCGGCTATCGCACCCGAAGTTCGAAATAGAAAAGGAATATCTCGTCACGGTGGACGGTTCCGTCAGGTTGGGCGACGTCAGGAAACTGAAAAAGGGCGTCGAACTGGACGGAAAGACCACGGCCCCCTGCGAGGTTGAGCATGCGGCGAAAGATGATGGGGCTACGGTCATGAAGGTGGTGTTGCACGAGGGCCGCAAGAGGCAGCTCCGGCGCATGTTCGAGGTTTTGGGATACAAGGTGACCGCGCTGAAACGCGTGAAATATGCGGGCCTTACGCTCGGCAGGCTGAAAGAAGGCGAATACCGGGAGTTGACGGACAGCGAGGTTGCAAGACTGAGACGAAAGATAAGGGACTGAGGTTCTGGGGACATGTCTGTGTGAACGAAATGTATGATGACAAAACCGAGGTTCTGGGGACATGTCTGTGTGAACGAAATGTAGAATGATGAAACTGAGGTTCTGGGGACACGTCTGTGTGAACGAAATGTATGATGACAAAACCGAGGTTCTGGGGACATGTCTGTGTGAACGAAATGTAGACGACCAGACATGTCCCCAGAACATATTGTTATGAACGATCTCGACAGAGGCAGGATAGATACGATAATCAGGTTCGCGCTCAAGGAAGATATCCAGACGGGCGATATCACCTCGAACGCGGTGATCGACAAGTTCGATAACGTCGACGCCGTGATCCTTTCGCGAGGCAAGGGTGTGGTTTGCGGCATGGAGATCGCCGAAAGGGTCTTTACCGCCGTGGACCCGACGCTCAGGTTCCGGCCCGCTGTAAAGGACGGCGATCATATCGAGCCGGACCAGGAGATAGCTTTTGTCGAGGGGAAGGCGCGGTCGGTCCTGAAGGGGGAAAGGACGGCTTTGAACTTCCTGGCGCTTTTGAGCGGGGTTTCCACGGCGACCCGCGAGATGGTAGACGCGGTCAGTGGAACAGGCGTGAAGATATACGACACGAGGAAGACGGTCCCGCTCCACAGGTACCTTCAGAAGTACGCCGTAACCGTCGGCGGCGGATATAACCACAGGAGGGGCCTGTGGGATATGGTCTTGATAAAAGACAATCATCTGAGGATCTGCGCGATGCGGAAAAAGTCCGCGGACAACGCCGCGATAATAAGGGAGATCGTCAGAGAGGCCCGGTCGTCCGTACAGAAGAACATACGGGTAGAGATAGAAGTAGAGAACCTGAAAGAATGCGAAGCGGCTCTGGAAGAGAAGCCGGACGTTATCATGCTCGATAACATGGCCCCCGACCAGGTCAAAAGAGCGGTAGAGCTGCGCAAGGGCAAAGGACTTGAAAAGGCGGTGCTTTTCGAAGTGTCCGGGGGGATAGACCTGGACAATATCGGTGATTATGCCCGGGCAGGCGCGGATATCATATCGACCGGTTCAATTACGACCGCTAAACCCCTCGACTACAGCCTCGAGATCATCATGAAATGATAATTACTCCAAAGCGATATGGATCGTTTCGAATTAGCTACTGATTTTAAATCCGCCGGCGACCAGCCGGAGGCGATAGACAGCATGGTCCGGTCTGTCGAGTCGGATAACCGCTATCAGACCCTTCTCGGCGTTACGGGGAGCGGCAAGACCTTCACCATGGCGAACATCATCGAACGGCTCAACAAGCCGACGCTGGTCATATCACATAACAAGACGCTCGCGGCGCAGCTTTACTCGGAGTTCAAGGGTTTTTTCCCGAAAAACGCGGTCGAGTATTTCGTGAGTTACTACGATTATTATCAGCCCGAAGCGTACGTCCCGCAGACGGACGTGTACATAGAGAAGGACGCTTCGATAAACGAAGACATAGACCGCCTGAGGCTCTCCGCCACGAGCTCGCTCTTTTCGCGGAGCGACACCCTGATAGTGGCCAGCGTTTCCTGTATCTACGGTCTGGGTTCTCCCGAGGACTACTCGACCATGCTCGCGCAGGTTGCCGTTTCCCAGGAAATGTCGAGGGATGATCTTCTGAAAAAGCTGGTGGACATACTGTATGACCGCAATAATATAGAACTGCAGCGGGGCAAGTTCAGGGTGAGGGGGGACATCGTCGAGATCCTGCCGGCGTACAAAGAGACGGCTTACAGGATAGAGTTCTTCGGCGACGAGGTGACGCGCATATCCGAGATACATCCGGTCTCGGGTGATGTTATCGCCGACCTGGATAAAGTGGCCATCTATCCCGCGAAGCATTTCGTCACCACTGAGGACAAGGTGAGGACGGCGGTCAGATCCATTGCGCAGGAGCTTACAGAGCGGCTCGCCCAGCTCAGGGATGAGGGAAAGCTTCTTGAGGCGCAGCGCCTGGAGACGCGGACAAAATACGATATGGATATGCTGAGCGAGCTCGGGTATTGCAGCGGCATAGAGAACTACTCCCGGCACCTCTCCGACAGGGAACCCGGAAGCCGCCCGTGGTGCCTTCTGGACTATTTCGGGGACGACTTCCTGGTGATCATAGACGAATCCCATGTTACGTTGCCGCAGCTTCACGCGATGTACAACGGTGACAGGGCGAGGAAGCAGACGCTTGTCGACTACGGTTTCCGGCTGCCTTCGGCGCTTGATAACAGGCCGTTGAAATTCGAGGAGTTCATGGAGATCGTCAGGCAGCTTATTTTTGTTTCCGCTACGCCCGGCGAATACGAGATAGGCCAGAGCAAGGTCGTCGCCCAGCAGATCATAAGGCCTACAGGGCTCGTAGACCCGCCTGTGTCCGTCCGTCCGACGGAAGGGCAGGTCTATGATCTGATAAACGAGGTAAAGGTGCGGGCATCGAGGGGAGAAAGGACGCTGGTCACGACGCTCACGAAAAAGCTCTCGGAAGAGCTTACGCGTTTTTTAAAAGAGAGGAAACTGCGTGTGCGGTACCTGCATTCCGAGATCAACGCCCTTGACCGCGTGGAGATAATACGGGACTTGCGGCTCGGGAAGTTCGATTGTCTCGTGGGCATAAACCTGCTTCGCGAAGGGCTGGACCTGCCCGAGGTGTCTCTTGTGGCCGTGCTTGACGCGGACAAGGAGGGATTCCTGAGGAGCGGGACATCTCTCATTCAGGTCGCCGGCAGGGCCGCCCGCAACATCAACGGGGAAGTCCTGCTTTACGCGGACAACATCACGGGGTCGATGCAGAAGACCATAGACATCACTAACGCGAGGCGCGAAAAACAGTTGAAATATAACGAGGAACACGGTATAACACCAAAGACCATAAAGAAGGCCATCAAAGAGGGGATAGAGGCGTACAAGAAGGCCAAGGAAATAGTGCAGGAAACTACCGGCGAGACGCCCGAAGAGTACGACATCCTCGAGGTCATAGCCGAGCTGGAAGCGGATATGGAACAGGCCGCGAGGAATCTCCAGTTCGAGAAGGCCATAGTTTACAGGGACCAGATAGAGCGCCTCAAAAGGATGCTGAAAAATGAATGAGATCGACGCAAGAAGGAAGATACTGAACCTTTTTCGGAAGAACGAAGGCGACTTCGTTTCGGGTGAGGAAATAAGCAGGGTCCTCGGCTTTTCCCGCGCGTCCGTGTGGAAATACGTCAGCAAGCTCAGGGAGGACGGATACGTGGTCGACGCGGTGCCCCGTAAGGGCTACAGGATCAGGAGGACCCCGGACAGGATGCTGGCTTGCGAGATCGCGAACGGCCTCCAGACCGACGTTATCGGCAAGAGGGCCATCTTCTATTATGAGCGCATCACCTCCACGAATGACAGGGCTTATGAGCTCGCCGAGGCGGGCGAGTCCGAAGGGGCGGTCATCATCGCCGAAACCCAGACCAGAGGCAAAGGGCGGCTGGGCAGGAAGTGGTTGTCCCCGGTCCGGGGAGGCATATACATGTCGCTGATACTGCGCCCGGATGCCGAACCCGATGAGATACCCGCTATTACCCTGATAGCCGCTTCGGGCATAATAAAAGCCGTAAAAAAAGTATCCTCTCTCGGAGCGAAGATGAAATGGCCCAATGATATCCTCCTGGACGGAAAAAAGATCTGCGGGATACTGACAGAGATCAAAGCGCAGCCGGACAGGGTGGATTTCGTTGTCCTGGGCATAGGTATAAACGTCAACTCGTCCGAAAAAAAACTTCCCCACGGGGCCACCAGTCTCAGGGAAAAATGCGGAAAACGCGTTAACAGACTGGAACTTGCCAGGAAAGTCTTCGAGGAATTCGAAAAGAATTATCTCAGGTTCAAAGAGGAGGGGTTCGTATCTCTCCGGGATGAATGCAAGACTTTTTCTTCGGTCCTGGGCAAGCGAGTAAAGGTGGTGGAACACCACAGGGACGTCGAGGGCGTGGCCTGGGATATAGATGAGAAAGGAGCCCTTATCATAAAGACCGGTGATGATTCGTTCCAGCGCGTTTTCAGCGGTGACATCGTAATGTGCAGGTGAGTATCAAGGATAAAGGATAAAGTAACCAGTTTCCAGTAACCAGTAACCAGTAACCAGTAACCAGTGACCAGTAACCGGTTTCCAGATAACTCTGGTAACTGGCAACTGGTACAATACTTGATACTTGTTACTTGATTCTTGATACTTACGAGGTTGATCATGAAGCTACTGATAGATATAGGGAATACTAACACGGCGCTTGCCGTCGCTAAGGGGCGGAGGATCCTCAAGCGGTACTTTATCCGCACTTCAAGAAAACAGGTGGGGAAGAAGCCCCTGAGGCGTTTGCTCGGCGCTAATATAGGTAAGATAGATACTATAATAATAATGAGCGTTGTGCCGAAATTCCTGCCGGTCCTGAAAAAGGGGCTTAAAGCGGTCCTTCCGGGGGTGCCGCTCCTCGTCGTCGGTCCCGGTATAAAGGTGCCGGTAAGGAACAAGTACAAAAAACCCGGTCAGGTCGGGCAGGACCGGCTTGTGACGGCGTTCGCGGCTTCGCGGACATGTGGGGCCCCGGTGCTGATCGTCGATTTCGGCACTGCCGTGACCATGGATTACGTGAACCAAAAAGGGGAATACGAGGGAGGGCTGATATTCCCCGGGTTAAGGCTGGCCCTGGGCTCGCTGGCGAAAAATGCGGCGCTTCTCCCAAAGGTATATCTTAAGCCTACTAAAGGACTTATAGGAAAAGACACGCAGAGCAGCATGAACAACGGCGTATTGTATGGCTATGCCGCCATGTGCGACGGCCTCATAGAGCTTTTAAGGAAAAAATACGGCCGCCGGCTCAAGGTAGTGGCCACCGGCGGCGACGCCGCCCTGGTAGCCCGCTATTCCCGCCATATAAAGAAAGTCGACCCCGACCTCGCCCTCAAAGGCCTCAACTCATTAAAAAACTATTGACAAAAAGTCAGATTTCAATAAAATAAGAACTCCGTTAGCACTCTCGGCTAAGGAGTGCTAAATGGGGTTTGAGTGGATCAGTGTGGAACCGCAAAACTGAAATGGAGGAGAGGTCTATGAAGATCCAACCACTTGGCGACAGAGTACTTGTCGAGATCTTGGAAGCCGAGGAGGTCACGAAGGGCGGCATAGTCCTTCCTGACACTGCCAAGGAAAAACCGCAACAGGCGAAGATAGTGGCCGTCGGAAAAGGCAGGGTTTCCGAGGACGGTAAGCTTGTCCCGCTGCAGGTGAAGAACGGGGATGTCGTCCTTTTCGGAAAATATTCCGGAACGGAATTAAAACTTGATGACAGGAACCTTCTGATGCTTAAAGAAGAAGATATCCTGGGCATCGTCGGAAAATAAGGAGGAGAGATGGCTAAGCAGTTACAGTTCAGTGATGAAGGCCGCAGGTCCATATTGCGCGGCGTGGAAAAGCTTTCCAAGGCCGTGAAGGTCACGCTTGGGCCCAAAGGCAGGAACGTTGTTATCGAGAAAAAGTTCGGCGCTCCCACGATCACCAAAGACGGTGTGACCGTGGCGAAGGAGATCGAACTGGAAGACGCGTACGAGAACCTCGGCGCGAAGATGGTAGAAGAAGTGGCTTCCAAGACCAGTGACGTAGCCGGTGACGGTACCACGACGGCTACGGTACTCGCGGAGGCCATTTACAGGGAAGGGCTGAAGAACGTTACTTCCGGCGCCAATCCCATGCAGCTGAAAAGAGGCATCGAGAAAGCGGTGAACGTGATCGTTGACGAACTGAAATCGAAGTCCACCCCGATCAAAGAAACGAAAGAAATCGCCCAGGTAGCGTCGATAGCCGCTAATAACGACAAGGTCATCGGCGAAAGGATAGCCGAGGCGATGGATAAGGTCGGCAAGGACGGGGTTATCACCGTGGAGGAAGGCAAGGCTCTGGAGACGAGCCTCAAGCTGGTCGAGGGAATGCAGTTCGACCAGGGTTACCTCTCACCCTACTTTGTGACCGACGCCGAAAGGATGGAGTGCGTGCTTGAGGATCCCTACATACTCATCCACGAGAAGAAGATCTCCAGCATGAAGACCCTTCTTCCGCTTCTCGAGAAAGTGGCGCAGGCGGGGAAACCGCTCCTCATAATCTCGGAAGAGACGGAGGGTGAGGCCCTCGCGACGCTCGTCGTGAACAAGATCCGCGGGACTTTCAGCTGCTGCGCTGTGAAGGCCCCGGGTTACGGCGACAGGAGGAAGGCCATGCTCGGAGATATCGCCGTTCTTACGGGCGGCAAGGCGGTCACCGAAGACCTCGGGATAAAACTCGAGAACGTGACACCGGATGATCTCGGCAGGGCCAAGACGGTAAAGATCGACAAGGAGAACACGACCATCGTCGAAGGCGCGGGGAGCCCGCAGGCCGTGCAGGCGAGGATCGCCCAGATCAAGAACGAGATCGAGGCAAGCGATTCCGACTACGACAAGGAAAAGCTCCAGGAGAGGCTCGCGAAGCTTTCCGGCGGGGTAGCCATCATAAACGTCGGCGCCGCTACCGAGATAGAGATGAAAGAAAAGAAGGCGAGAATAGAGGACGCCCTTCACGCTACAAGAGCCGCCACGGAAGAAGGCATAGTGCCGGGCGGCGGAGTGGCTCTTCTCAGGGCCAAGAGCAAGCTTGCCGGTATGAAACTCGAAGGCGACGAGCTTGTGGGAGCAAAGATAGTAGAACGCGCCCTCGAAGAACCGGCCAAACAGATCGCGTATAACGCCGGCCAGCAGGGCGACGTTATCGTCCGGGATATTCTTGCGAAAAAAGAAGATAACGAAGGTTATGACGCCGAAGAAGATAAGTTCACGAACATGGTCAAGGCCGGCATCATAGACCCGACGAAAGTCACCCGCAGCGCTTTGCAGAACGCCGCGAGCGTGGCGTCCCTGATGATCACCACCGAAGCGCTGGTGTGCGATAAGCCTGAGAAAGAAGGCGCTGCTGCCGGTATGCCCGGCGGGATGCCCCCCGGAATGGGCGGCATGGGCGGCATGATGTAAATGAGGCCACGACTTACGGAGTGATAGCTCCGTAAGTCGTATGGCCGAATTTATCAGCGCGTTTGTCCGCGTTGTTTCAATGCAGGCGGACGCGGTGATAAGCTCGCGCCTATTGCTCTTTAAACGCAACTGTGTTAGAATCATAAGGACTTCGGGGTAAGGTGATCCCGCCTCCGCGGCGGGAAATTCCTTAGTCGGCGGTGATGCTTCGATAAGAAGACGAGTCCGCGAGACCTCAAGAGGGGGTCAGGATCCGTGGGAACCGGATACCGACCGTAAAGCCGGGATGGGAGAAGTTGTCAGGAAGTCTCTAAAGACCCCGAAGTGTATACGCTTCGGGGTCTTTTTTTATACATCGGGTGTATTATACACCCGATGTATGAATGAGGTGGGTAATGAAACTCAACAGAATAGAAGATGTTATCAAGGATATCCGCAAGGGTAAGATGGTCGTGGTCGTGGATGATCCGTCAAGGGAGAACGAGGGCGACGTCATAGCGTCAGCCGCCCGGATAACGCCGGAGACCGTCAATTTCATGGCGAAACATGCCAGGGGCCTCGTGTGTGTTCCGATGGAAGAGGACATAGCCGAAACACTGGGGCTTCACCTTATGTCCCGCGATCCCCAGGACCCTTACAAAACGGCCTGGGCTGTTTCGGTCGATGCCGCGGAAGGAATAACGACGGGTATATCGGCCCATGACCGCGCGCGCACTATCAAACTCCTCGCGGACGGGAATTCGCGAGGCAAAGATTTCATGAAGCCGGGACACGTGTTCCCCTTAAGGTCGCAGACGGGAGGTGTCCTGGTGAGGGCGGGCCACACTGAGGCATGCGTGGACCTCATGAAGCTCTCGGGGGAAAGGCCGGTAGGGGTCATATGCGAGATAATGAACGAAGACGGCACGATGGCGAGGATGCCGGAGCTCATGAAGTTCGCCGCGAGGCATAAGCTCAAGATCTGCACGATCGAGGACCTTATCAAATACAGGGGAAAAAAGGAGACCCTTATCAAGAAGATAGCGGAAACGGACCTTCCCACTCCTCTCGGAGATTTCCGCCTTCACGCATACAGGTCCGAGATAGACGATTTTCAGCACCTGGCCCTGGTCAAGGGCGATATCACCGGGGGTGAGGTGCTTGTCAGGGTGCATTCGCAGTGCCTGACCGGGGACGTCTTCCGTTCGCTCAGGTGTGACTGCGGCAGCCAGCTCGAAGAGGCGATGCGGATCATCTCGAACGAAGGAAAAGGCGTGATATTGTATCTTTCCCAGGAAGGCCGGGGTATAGGCATATTCAATAAGATAAAAGCGTACCAGCTGCAGGATGAAGGGTACGATACGGTAGAGGCGAACGAAAAACTGGGGTTCAAGCCGGACTTGAGGGATTATGGTATCGGCGCGCAGATACTGGCGGACCTCGGCCTTAAAAAGATAAAACTCCTGACGAACAATCCCAGGAAGATAGTCGGCCTTAAGGGGTACGGCCTTCGGATAGTCGGGAGGGAACCTCTCGAGATAAAACCGGGAAAAAAGAACAGGGATTATTTAAAGACAAAGAAGCACAGGTTGGGTCATCAGTTAAAGCATGTGTAATACAAGGTTCAGAGGACAGAAGACAGAAGGCAGGGGACAGAAGTCAGAGGACAGAGGCCGGATATTCTGTTATCTGTTATCTGTTTTCTGAAAAAAAGGAGGTAAAAATGGCAAGCTCCAAAGTTGTGAAAGGCGACCTGATAGCGAAAGGAAAGAAGTTCGGGATAGTCGTCTCCCGCTTCAACGAGTTCATTTCCTCGAAGCTTCTTGACGGGGCCATCGACACATTTATAAAGCACGGCGTGAAGGATGAGGGTATCACCGTGGCGTGGGTGCCGGGCTCTTTCGAGATACCGGCGGTAGCCAAGAGGATGGCTGAATCCGGGAAGTACGACGGCGTTATCTGTCTCGGTGCCGTGATAAGAGGGGAAACGCCTCATTTCGATTTTGTCGCTTCCGAGGCCGCCAAGGGTGTGGCGCAGGTGGCGATAAGCAATGACGTTCCCTGCATTTTCGGTATAATCACTACCGATAATCTCGAACAGGCGCTCGACAGGGCCGGCACCAAAAGCGGCAACAAGGGAAGGGACGCGGCGGTAAGCGCCATCGAGCTCAGCAGTCTCTATTCCCAGTTGAAATAGTTTTACCGTCCCGGACGGGTCCCGTCCGGGTCAGTGATTGGCAATTGGAGGAAAAATGAGGAAGAGAACGCTTTCGCGCGAGATAGCGCTGAAGATACTTTATGCCAACGATATTTCCAAAGAACCGGTCGATGAATGCTGCCGTAAATTCTGGAAAGAGACGAGCAGGGTAGAGGACTCGGTAAAGGAGTTCTCGGAATACCTTGTCAACGGCGTGAATTCCAGAAAAGATGAGGTGGACGCCGTCATCACCCGGTACGCGGAGAACTGGGAGATCGGGCGAATGGCGACCATCGACAGGAACGTCCTGAGGATAGCTTCCTTCGAACTTCTTTTCGCCGAAGAGATCCCTCCCAAGGTGGCCATAAATGAGGCCATAGAAATGGCGAAAAAGTACGGGGACAAAGACTCGGGCAAGTTCGTCAACGGTATACTCGACAAGATCAACAAGGAAGAGAGAAAAGATGCCGACCAGCCGGAATGATGAAGGCCTCGCGGACCTTCATGTACACACTAACTATTCCGACGGGCTGCTGTCTCCCGGGGAGGTAATACGCAAAGCCGTTGAACTGGGCCTGAAAGCGGTAGCCATAACCGATCATGACTGTATAGAAGGCATAGGCCCGGCCCTGGACGCCGCGGCGGGTACGAATTTGGAGGTCATACCCGGGGTGGAGATGTCGGCGGCGAAGAATGAGACCGAAATACACATCCTCGGTTATTTCATAGACTGGCGCGAGGGGCACTTCGCGGATGTTCTCCGCAGGATGCGCGATAACCGGCTGGAAAGGATGAAAAAGATACTGCGTATGTTGAGCGAACATGGCGTGAACGTGAATGAGGACGAGGTGTTCGGCTCCGCCGAGGAGGGTACGCTCGGGCGGCTCCATCTTGCCCGCGTGATGGTCAAGGAAAAGGTCGTAAGGGATACCAGGGAAGCGTTCGACAGGTACATAGGCGACGGAAAACCCTGCCACGTACGGCACGAACGCCTGGATTACCGCAAGGCCATAAGTCTGATAATAAATGCCGGAGGCGTCCCCGTACTGGCTCACCCCGGCACCATGGGGAGGGACGAATATATCCCGGATTACGTTGACGCGGGATTAAGAGGCATAGAGGTCTATCACACCGAACACAGGCCGACCGCCAATGACAGATATATCAGGATGAGCGAGAAGTACGGCCTGGTCATGACGGGCGGATCGGACTGCCACGGGTCCAAGACCGGTGAGGCCATCATAGGCACGGTCACCGTCGGTTACGAAGTCGTCGAGGCGCTGCGCAGGGAAGCCGAGAAGCTGCGCGGAGAGAACAAGTGAAAAAGAGAACGGATACCGCATACATGCGCCTGGCCCTTGAGTTAGCGGCAAAGGCGAAAGAAAAGACATATCCCAATCCCATGGTCGGCGCCGTGATCGTGAAAGGCGGCAGGATCATAGGGAGGGGATACCATCGCAAGGCCGGCGCCGATCACGCCGAGGTCGCGGCTATCAAAGACGCCGGAAGCTGCCGCGGCGCGGAGATGTACGTGACACTTGAGCCCTGCGATCATTACGGCCGGACCCCGCCGTGCACGGCCTCGATCATCAAAAGCGGCATTAAGAAGGTCAATATCGCGATGAAAGACCCGAGCGGGTTGAACAACGGCCGCGGCATGAGAAAGCTCAAAAAAGCCGGTATCCGCGTCAGTGTCGGCCTTCTCGCGGAAGAAGCTGAAAAGCTTAACAGGAAATATATCAAGTTCACTACAACAGGGCTACCGTATATAACGGTAAAACTCGCGCAATCCGCCGACGGCAAGATAGCCGCCCGTGACGGTTCATCGAAATGGATATCGTCCGCACGCTCGCGGAGGTTAGTGAAAAAGATCCGCTCCGGGTTCGACGCCATCATGGTAGGCGCGAATACCGTTCTCAGGGACGACCCGCTTCTCATGGGCGTCGAAGGCCGTTCCATAGGGGTTTCCCGGGTCATTCTTGATTCGCGCCTGAGGACGCCCGCAGATTCGAATGTCGTCAGGACCGCTAAAAAAGCGCCGGTCATTTTCGGCACCACACAACTTGCCCCGTTTTCAAAGATAGAAAGGTTCAGGCGGACAGAAGGAGTAGATGTTATCGTGACCCGGAAGAAAGGTTCCAGGGTAGCCTTGAGGCCCTTTTTGTCCGAACTGGCGGCGAGGGGCCTTGTCAGTATAATGGTGGAAGGCGGCGGGGAGCTGGTCGGCAGCCTGATAGACGAATCCCTGGTGGATGAGTTCCTTTTCTTCATAGCCCCGAAGGTCATCGGGGGCGGTAATTATTCCGTCGGGGGAAAAGGGGTCTCGAATATCAAGGGAGCCATCGAGCTTCGCGACGTAGAGGTGAAAAGGTCAGGCAGCGATATATTTATCAGGGGATCGGCATGTTCACGGGGATAATCACTGAAATAGGGAAGGTCAAAGGTCTTACCGTGAAAGGGACTTCTTACACCCTTCGCGTAAAATGCGATAAGACCGCCGCCGACGTGAACGCGGGGGACAGCGTCGCGGTCAATGGCGTGTGCCTGAGCGTGACCGGCGTGAAAGAAGGCCTTGTTTTTGACGTGGTGAAGAACACGCTTGATAAGACCAACCTCAGGCGGCTGAAGCCGGGTGATGCTGTTAACCTTGAAAACGCGCTGAAATTCGGCGGCGATATAAGCGGACATTTCGTGACGGGGCACATAGACGGCGAACGCCGCATAAAAAACAGCAGGAAGACATCAAAGGGATGGGCCATCGATATCGAGGCGATGGCCGGCGACGAAAAGTATTTAGTACAAAGGGGTTCCGTCTCCGTGGACGGTGTGAGCCTGACCGTCGCCGAAGTGTACAGAGGCATGTTCAGGATATACCTGATCCCTCATACTCTGGAAAATTCGACCCTGGGCTTGAAAAACGCCGGAAATCATGTAAATATTGAATTTGACATGATGGCGAAGTACGCCGCCCAGGCAAGGCGGGGTACATCCATCACCGAGGGTATGCTGAGGGAAAAGGGATTCATATAAATAATAGGACAGGAGGTAGAATGAAGAGGTTTACCGCTATTTTTATTATCATCTGTTTTGTTCTGTCCGCAGCGCTGCCGGTCCATGCCGACGGCCCCGTGAAGAAACTCGGAAGAGGCGTGGCTAATGTCGTGACCTCTCCTCTGGAAGTCCCGAAGGGGATGGGAGATGTGAACGAGACAGACGGCATATTCGCGGGAGCCACCTGGGGTGTTTTCAAGGGGGCGGTGGATTGCGTCAAAAGGGCGGTGGTAGGCGTGTATGAGATCGCCACGTTCCCCGTGCCGGTGCCCAAGGACTATGAACCGATACTCGATGACCCGGAATTCTTTCTCGACAAGAAACAGCGGAACGTCTCTGATTACATACGGGATAAGTCCCAGTATGATAAGGACAGGGAATAAGTTTCTTTGATGTTGACGCTCTGTTATTATAATGATAATATAACGACGTTTATTTTCCGTCACGACAAGGCGAAATGAACGCCGGGAGACGGGGCGTAGCGCAGTTTGGCTAGCGCGCCACGTTCGGGACGTGGAGGTCCTGGGTTCAAATCCCAGCGCCCCGACCATTCTAAATCCCCAGCAATGAACCCGAGACAAAGAATACATATCCAGTATAGCGGGAACGTCCAGGGTGTCGGTTTCAGGTTCACCGCCGAGCGAGTGGCTTCCCGTTTGGGTATTACCGGATTTGTCAAGAACCTGTCGAATGGTAATGTCGAGATCGTCTGCGAGGGAGACCGTGAGCAGCTGGAAGGTTTTCTCGAGTACATGCGCGAGGATATGCGCGGGTATATCAGCGATTTTCATGTTGATTGGGAACCGGCCAGCGACGAATTCGCCTCCTTTGAGATAAGGTTCTGACGTGAAGTATATCGTTATTTCCGACGTCCACAGCAACCTTGAAGCTTTCAGTGCGGTGGTGGATTCGTTCCCGGAACGGTCGGGGTCCAGGATAATATCGGCCGGGGACGTGGTCGGGTACGGCGCCGATCCGGATGAATGCATCGCCCTTGCCAGGTCCCTTGGCGCCGCGAACATCATGGGGAACCATGACGCGGCGGTAATAGACAGGACGGATATAAGTTTTTTTAACCGGTATGCCAGGGCGGCCGTCCTATGGACGAAGGAGAATACGGGCGAGGCGGGCCTGGAATACCTGAGGGGCCTTCCTCTTGTGCGCGAGGAAGACCTTTTCACCGTGGCACACGGGACGCTGCATTGTCCGGAAGGGTTCATTTACATGATGGGCGCCGCGGAAGCGCTGCACACTTTCGAGGTGCTCACAAAGCAGATATGTTTCGTGGGTCATTCGCACGTGCCGGGGGTTTTTATCCTCAGGGAGGGACGTCTTTTCCAGTCCTTCAAACGAAAGATAAAAATAGAAAAGGACGCGAGTTACATAATCAACGCCGGCAGTGTGGGGCAGCCCAGGGATAATGATAACAGGGCCTGTTATTGCGTGTATGATACGGATAAGGGCGAGGTGGAGTTCCGCAGGATAGAATATGACATCAAGACCGCTCACGACAAGATAATACGGGCGGGACTTCCGGAGATGCTCGCTGAAAGATTGTGGCATGGGAGGTAAAATGGAACAAAGAGAATACCGGTTACTTTTAGCGCTATTGGCGGTAATACTTGCCCTTTCGGGCTGTTCCCAGATGAGGGATAAGTTCATCAGGAAACCCAAGGAAGCGGAGAAAAAGCCGCACTATTACAGGGTGAAGAGCTACGATGTCCACCCGAGCCTTGAACTGTATACCAAAAGATATATTTTCTGGAAGAACTGGCACAGGGATTTCATGGATCTTATGGCCCAGCCTGACCAGGATATCCAGGCCCCGGCCAACCACAAGAAAAAAGTGGTCGCCATCGAACAGGAGTTGTCGAATCTCATAGATATGCGCAACATGCTTGTTGATGAAAAGGGCATAGAGCTGAACGAATACATAATCCAGATGACGGAGATAGAGCAGCAAATAAAAAAGCAGAAGCTCCTGCCCGGCACCCAGACGAGGATCAGAAGAAAGATGGAGCTTATGGGCAAGGAGATCAAGAGGGATTTTTCATATAACAAAATAGGGGACTATATCAGATCTGACTTCGGGGCGGACAAAGACTATGAGGGAGACTATACTGATCAAGCGGTTCGTGGTGGGGCCGCTGGCGACTAACTGCTATGTTGTTTCCGGCGACAGTTCCCGCAAAGGCGTGCTGATCGACCCGGGGACGTTCGTTAAGGCGGCGGCTGATTATATAAACGCCAGAGGCATAGAGATCATAGCGACCCTTAACACGCACGGGGACCCGGATCATGTAGCGGGTAACGCTGAGTTCGGTTATCCCGTGTACATACACGAGCTTGACGCCCCCTACCTGAGTAGCCCTCTCCCCGCGAAACTGCTGAAAGACGGAGATGTTATAGACCTGGGGGATTTTCAGATGGAGATCATACATACCCCCGGACATACTCCCGGCGGCATTTCGCTAAGATGTGACGGCGTTCTGTTCAGCGGGGATACCCTTTTTTTTGAGGGGGTGGGCAGGACGGACCGCCCGGGAGGGGACCGGGAAGCGATCGTGCGATCCATCAGGGAGAAATTGATGTCACTGCCGAATTCGGTGAGGGTCTACCCCGGGCATGGCCCCGAGACGACGATAGAGCACGAGAAGCGTAACAACCCGTTCCTGTAAAGCCCAGGCGCTGCGATGAAAGACCATATTGACAATTTTATCTATTTCCTCGAGGTCGAAAGAGGGGTCAGCGTGAACACCATACAGGCCTACCGCAACGACCTTGAGAAATTCTCCACCTTCCTGGGCAAGTCAAAAAAGGACATATCCGCCGTCGACAGAGAGGACATCTCCAACTACCTGATGTATCTGAAGGATATGGAGCTTACCACCACGACCGTCGCGAGAAATCTTGCCGCGCTCAAGACCTTTTGGAAATTCCTCGTGGCGGAACAGGTGGTCACGGAGAACGTGGCGGCGGTGGTGGAAACGCCCAGGACGTGGAAGAACATACCGGACGTGCTCAACCGGGACGAGGTGGAGAAGCTGCTCGAGGCCCCCTCGGGCAGGAAAGCGGCGTCCGTCAGGGATAAGGCGATACTTGAGCTCATGTACGCGACGGGGCTGCGCGTATCGGAGATAAAGGACCTGAAAAAGACGAACGTTAACCTGGACGCGGCTTTCGTGAAATGCTCCGGCAAAGGCGGCAAGGAAAGGATAGTCCCGATGGGCAGCGTCGCCAGGAAAGCGGTTCAACGTTACTTCGAGAACGCGCGCGTGAAGCTGGCATCCAAAAAAGGCGACGACCACCTTTTCCTGTCCAAGCTCGGGAAGGGACTGTCCCGTCAAAGCATATGGAAGATGATCCGTAAGTACGCGAAACTGGCCGGTATCAAGAAGCATATAACTCCCCATACCCTGAGGCATTCTTTCGCCACCCACCTGCTCGAGGGGGGAGCGGAATTGCGGGGTGTGCAGGAGATGCTGGGCCACGCCGATATATCCACGACCCAGATCTACACGCATATAAACAAAGAAAGGCTTAAGAAAGTCCACGAAAAGTTCCACCCGAGGGCATAATGGACCTGATAACGACACACAAAAGCGCCGATTTTGACGCGTTGAGCTCGCTTGTAGCGGCGAGCAAGCTCTACCCGAAGGCGCGTCTTCTTTTGCCGGGTTCGCAGGAGAAGTCCGTCCGTAAATTCCTCTCCCTGATAAAGGACAAAATAAGGATCGAGGGAGAAAAGACCTGCCGCCTCGACGACGTGACGCGGCTTGTGATAGTCGATAACCGGCACGCTTCGCGCATAGGTATAGCGGGGGACCTGCTCGGCAAAAAGGGGCTGAAGGTGCACATCTACGACCACCATCCGCGGACCCGCCGGGACATAAAAGCGGACAAGGACGTGTTCAAGGAAGTGGGCGCCACCGTCTCGCTCCTTCTCGAAATACTCGCCAAAAAAGGCAAGCTGGACCTGACGCCTCTTGAGGCCACGCTTATGCTCCTGGGCATATACGAAGAGACCGGGTCGCTTTCGTATTCCACCACGACCAAACTCGATGTCGAGATGGTCGGCACCCTTCTCGAGATGGGGGCCAACCTGAGCGCGGTCTCATCGTACCTGAACAGGGAGCTTTCCGGCGTAGAGCTGACGGCGCTGATAGCGCTCCTGGAGTCCACCGAGGTCGTCGACGTGAACGGCATAGACGTGGCGTTCTCCACGGTCGATGCCAGCAGTTTTGACGGCGAGATGGGGACCGTGGTCCATAAACTGCAGGACGTGGAGAATTACCCCGTGCTTTTCGCGATGATGCGGACCGGCAACAGGATAAAGATACTGGCGCGCAGCAGGGTCCGGGCGATAGACATGAACAAGCTTCTCAAGCATTTCAAGGGCGCCGGCCACGCGAGCGCCGCGAGCGCCAGGGTTGAGGACCGGACCTTCGAGGAGCTGAAGGCCGAGATATTGCACTTTCTCGGGAAGAGGACAAAGCCCGAGGTGCGCGCCGAAGATATTATGTCATATCCCGTAAAGACGGTGTCGCAGGAAGAAAAGGTCTCGGACGTATTGAAGAAGTTCGGACGTCTGGGATGCAAGGGAGCCCCGGTGCTTGACGAGGCCGGACAACTCGTGGGAATAGTGTCCACGGGAGATCTGAAGAAGGCGATAAAGCACGAAATGGGGCATTCAAGAGTAAAAGGATATATGGCCACGTCCCTTATCACGGCCCTGCCGGATACACCGCTCTACGAGCTGCAGCGGCTTATGCTGGACAAAGGGAAGGGGCGCATCCCCATAATCCGGAAAAATAAGATAGTCGGCATAGTGACACGGACCGACGTTCTTAAAAAGGTCCATAGTTCTCTTTTTTCCGGGGAACCGAAGAAGATGAAGGAATCAAATCTCTCATCCAGGATGACTGCCGTTCTCCCCAAGAAGCTTCTCGGGCTCATCCGTTCCATCGGCAGGGAGGCGGATAAGCTGGGGGTGAGCGTTTTTCTCGTCGGGGGTTTCGTCAGGGACATCCTGCTGGAGAGAAAGAATTACGACCTGGACGTCGTCGTCGAGGGGGACGCTATAAAGTTCGGCAAACTCCTTGCCGACAAGATGAAGGGGGCTCTTGTCGTCCATAAAAAGTTCGGCACCTCTACCGTGGTGAAAGACTGGCCGAAGTGGCTCGGGCCGTCGCTTCACCCCGACAACAAGTTCAAGATAGACGTTGCCATGGCCAGGAAGGAGGTATACGAAAGGCCGGCCGCGCTGCCCACGGTGCGGTTCAGTTCGCTCAAGGAGGACCTTTACCGCCGCGATTTCACGATCAACGCCATGGCGGTCTGCATCAACCGCAGGAATTTCGGCCTCTTTATCGATTTTTTCGGGGGGATGAAGGACCTCGAGAAGCGCGCCATCAGGATACTTCATGACCGGAGTTTCATAGACGACCCCACGCGTATATTCAGGGCGGTGAGGTTCGAACAGAGGTTCGGTTTCGTTATAGATAAACACACGGAATATCTCATCAAGCATGCCGTTAAACAGGAGATGTTCCGCAGGACCGAGAACCAGCGTATAAGGGACGAGCTGATACTTATCCTCAAGGAAAAATATCCCGAGAAGGCGGTTTTCAGGATGAGGCAGCTCCACGAGCTGCGCTTCATACATCCCGAGCTCGTGTTGAAAAGGCCTATAAGAAGCAACTTCGATGAACTTAGAAAATGCGTCCGGTGGTACGGGTCCGCCTCGGGCATCAAAAAAAGACAGCTGGATGCCTGGCTCATGAACCTGATGGTCATACTGGACAAGCTGACGCTTAAGCAGCTCGAGGAGGTGCTTGAGAAATTCGTGTTCACGAAGAGCGAAAGCATACGCCTCAGGTCGTACAAGGAACGGGGCGATAAGGTCATCAAGAGGCTTTCTTCCAGGAAGAGGATCGCGCCCAGCGAGGTCTACCGTCTGCTTGAGCCGTTTTCACATGAGGTCGCGCTTTTCCTGATGGCAAAGACCGCCTCGGCGACGGCCCGAAGGCGCATAAAAAAGTTCTTTACGGATTACAACGGGATAAAGCTGAAAATAAGAGGGCACGACATTGAGAAAGAGGGTATTACGCCCGGGCCCCGGTACAAGGAACTGCTTAAAAAGGTGCTTTACAAGAAGCTGGACGGGAAGATCCCGGCAAAAAAGGACGAGCTCGGGTACATGAGGCAGTTGATCGGGAAGACCGGAAAAGGGCTTAAGAAAAGGAAAAAACGATGAAAGTGGGGATCCTCACGGTGGAGCTCCACCTGAACGAAAGCATGTCGCTGAAGGACAAGCGCAGGGTTATCCGCAGATTGAAGGACCGTGTGAGGAATACATTCAACGCCTCGGTAGCCGAAGTGGGGGAGATGGACAAATGGCAGAAAGCGGTGCTGGGCATAGTGGTGGTCTCGAACAACGGCAAGCATCTTTCAGGTTATCTCGACAGCATCATGAACTTTATTTTCAACGAGAACAGATCGATGGTGTTGGATTACACCGTGGAGGTTATCTGATGCACGACCGTATAGAGAGGGTATCGCACGCCCTGAAAAAAGAGATATCGGTCATCCTCCAGGAGGAGACAAACGACCCCAGGATAAAGCACGTGACCATTACCGAGGTAGAGGTGACCAAGGACCTTAAGCTGGCCAAAGTGTATTACACCGTCTCCGACGACGAAACGGAAAGAGAAACGGTGTTAAAGGGGCTGACCAGCGCCAGCGGGTTCATACGGGCGGAGCTGGCCGAGAGGATCGAGATGAAATACATCCCGCGCATATCGTTCAGGGAGGACACCACCCGGAAAGAGACCGCCGAGATGGACCGCCTATTCGAAAAGATAGAAGAGGAACTGGGTTTGCCACGCGGCGAAGAGGAAGGACGAGAAGATGAGCGATGAGAACATGGATGCTGCAGTAGAAGCTTTTAAGGAGAGGGACGACTTTCTTATAACGGTACACGTCAACCCCGAGGGTGATTCCGTCGGAAGCCAGCTCGCAGTGTATCACATGCTGCGAAAGCTGGGGAAAAGGGCGGTCATGGTAAATCATGACGAGGTGCCCGACAATCTCACCTTTCTCCCGGGGAACGATCTTATCATGCGGGAAACGCCCCCGGACTTCAACGTGGATACCGTTGTAGTGCTGGATTGCCCCGTCAAGGAAAGGACCGGGAGGATAAAAGGCATCCTCGACAAGGCGAAATTTATCGTGAACATCGATCATCACGTGAGCAACGAATATTTCGGCGACGTGAACTGGGTGGAACCCGAGGCCAGCTCGGTCGGGGAGATGCTGTTCTTTGCCGCAAGGAAGCTGGGCCTTGAGATCGATCACGACCTGGCGGCCGCGATATATACGGCTATAGTGACCGATACGGGCATGTTCAATTATAACAACACGTCCAGGCGGACGCACGAGGTGGCGGGCGAGCTTATCGAAGAAGGGGTAAACCCCAAAGCGATGCATAGCGAGATATTCGAGAAGAAAAAGCTTTCCGAGATAAGGATGCTGGGCAGGGTTTTGGCCACGCTCCAGATCGAAGAGGACGGGGCCGTCGCGCACATGAGCCTGACGGACAAGATGTATAAAGCGGAAGGCATTGACTTCGTTTCGACGGAGCAGTTCATCAACTATCCGCGGTCCATCGCCGGGGTGGAGGTGGCCATCTTTTTCAGGGAGAGCCATGACGGGTCCGGGAAGATCAACGTCAGTTTCAGGTCCGGCGAGAAGGTCGACGTCGATACCCTGGCGGCGCGTTTCGGAGGGGGCGGGCACAAAAGGGCGTCCGGTTGTCTTGTCGAAGGGCGCCTTCCGGAAGTGATGGACAAGGTCCTCGCGGAAGTGAGCAAAGCCCTGAAAAAAGCAGGAAAAGGAAAATGACGGAAGACCTTTTAGGCATCATCATAGTCGACAAGGAAAAAGGTATGACCAGCCACGACGTCGTCAACCTGGTAAGGAAGAGGTACGCGATAAAGAAGGTCGGCCACGCGGGTACGCTGGACCCGGGCGCCACGGGAGTGCTGGTGCTTCTTCTCGGCAGGGCCACGAAGCTTTCTGGGACGTTCCTGAACCAGGAAAAGGAATATGAGGCCACCATGAAGCTGGGCGAGAGGACCGACAGCGGGGACAGCGACGGGAAAAAGATAAGTTCCGGAGAGGTAGATGTTTCCGAAGAGGACATCCGCCGCGCCATGGCCGGCTTTATAGGCGAGATAGAGCAGGTGCCTCCCATGATCTCGGCCAAGCAGGTAGGCGGCAAGCGCCTGTACAAGCTTGCCCGCAAAGGCATAGAGGTTGCGCGTGACCCTAAAAAGGTCACCATAAAGGACATTACCGTCAGGGAAGTGGACCTCCCGTTCGTCAGGTTCGGCGTTATCTGCAGCAAAGGCACGTATATAAGGCAGCTGGCTGACGATATAGGCCAGAGGCTGGGATGCGGCGCTTACCTTACGGAGTTGAGACGCCTGAGGTCCGGCCGGTTCTCGCTTGATGAGGCGGTCCCCCTGAGTGACCTCAAGAAGATGAGCCGGGAAGAACTGGATGAAAATATTATACGGGTATAAGAACGTAAAAGGCGAACTCAGGGACCCCATCGTTGCCATCGGCGTTTTTGACGGTATACACCTGGGGCATAAACGTATTATCAGGAAGGTCCTGGGGTTGCGTGAGCGGGGCAGGGACAAGGTGGTCATGACGTTCGACCCGCATCCCCAGACGGTCCTGCGGCCCGAGAAAACGCCTCCCCGGATAATGTCGCTTGATCACCGCCTGCTCATCCTGGAGAAGATGGGGATTGACGCGGCTGTCGTTATACGGTTCACGGACTTCATAGCCATGATGAGGCCCGAGGATTTCGTGAAGCGGGTTATCCTCGGCATCGGCGCCCGCAAGGTCTATGTCGGCAGCAATTTTCATTTCGGCCGCGCCAAAAGCGGCGACGCGGAAGCGTTCAGGAAGATAGGCGGGCGGCTCGGGGTGGAAGTGAACATAGTCCCGCCCGTAAAGCAGAACCGCAAGGTCATAAGCAGTACATGGGTGCGCAAACTGGTGACCGCCGGCCGGATAGAAAAGGCCGAAAAGCTCCTGCGGCGCCCCGTTTCGGTCCTCGGTACGGTAGTGAAGGGAGCCGAGCGCGGCAGGTCCTTCGGTCTACCGACGGCTAACGTCGACCCCCATCAGGAAGTGATCCCCCCGCCGGGAGTATACGCGGTAAAGGTGGACATAGACGGCACGCTGTACGACGGGGTGCTTAATATAGGGTTCAGGCCTACCTTTTACGGCAGAGGCGCCAGAAGGAAAGAGCCCCACATAGAAGCGCATGTCCTGGAATATGATGGCGACCTGTACGGCAAGACCGTCGAGATCTTCTTTATCAAAAGGTTAAGACGTGAAAGAAGATTCAGGCATGAAGAGGCCCTTGCCCGCCAGATAAGAAAGGACGTCGGGAAAGCCCGGAAGCTTCTCACAAGCAGGAAGATCCTCCTTAAGATCAGAAAATATAAGTATATCTAAGGTGCTATTTACAAAAATATATTTATGTGCTACTATAATAAACCGAAGAAGTGTATTTACAAGCAAGATACGCTGTTTCCCATAGCTCGGGAAGGAGGTGATTATAGTGTCTCTTGTTAAGGAACGAAAAGAAGAGATCATCAAAGAGTTCAAGCAGCATGAAGGGGATACAGGTTCCCCGGAAGTTCAGATAGCCCTGTTGAGCGAGAGGATAAACAGCCTTACTGAGCATTTCAAAAAGCACAAGAAGGATTACCATTCGCGAAGGGGGCTCCTCATGCTGGTGAACAAGAGAAGGAAACTTCTCGCTTATCTGAAGTCCACGGACAGTCAGAAATATCAGGAATTGATCAAGAAACTTGGCCTCAGAAAATAAGCCGCATTCCCCTGGTCAAAGTTCTCGTAATTTTTATAACAATTCTGTATACATCTACTAAGAAAGACAGGTAATAATGGAAAATGTAAAAGCGACAGTTGGAGGAAAAGAACTGATAATCGAGACCGGCAAGCTGGCTAAGCAGGCCGGCGGGTCGGTGACCGTGCAATATGGCGGGACCATGGTGCTGGTAACGTGTTGCTGCGCGAAACAGCCGAGAGAGGATATGGGCTTTTTCCCGCTGACCGTGGAATATCAGGAAAAGACATTTGCCGCGGGAAAGATCCCCGGAGGTTTTTTTAAGAGAGAAGGACGTCCTTCTGAAAAAGCTATTTTGTCGTCCAGGATGATAGACAGGCCGATAAGGCCGCTTTTCCCGAAGGGCATGTTAAACGAAGTGCAGGTAGTCGCTACTGTACTGTCCTACGACGGCGAAAATGATCCCGACGTGCTGGCGCTCACGGGCGCGTCCGCCGCGCTCACTATTTCGGAGATACCGTTCGATGGCCCTATAGCCGGAGCCAGGGTAGGGATGGTCGATGATGTGTTCATCCTGAACCCGACAGCCCAGGAGATGGAGAAGAGCGTCCTGGACGTCGTGCTGGTAGCCAATGACGAAAGCGTCGTGATGCTCGAAGCAGGCGCGGCGGGCCTCAGCGAGGACAGGATGATAGAGGCCATCAAGTTCGGCCACGAAGGCATCAAGCCGCTCCTCGGGATACAGAGACAGTTGATGGAGAAGGCCGGCAAGCCGAAAAGAGAAGATATAACCATCGCTGAGATGAACGAGGAGATCTACCGGAAGGTCAAAGCGGGGTCCAGCGAGAGGATAAAAGAAGTGCTCCAGCTTCCCGAAAAGCAGCAACGTATCGAGGAGCTCGATTCTTTGATCGCCGCGCTGGTGGAGCAGGAAGACCCCGACGGGGAAAAAGGCCTCGAAAAGGATATCAACCGCGCCGTAGGGGAAGTCGAAAAAGAGGTCGTGAGGGACGTTATCCTGAACGAGAGAAAACGTATCGATGGCAGGAAGTTCGATGAGATAAGACAGTTGAGCTCCGAGGTGAACGCTCTTCCGCGCACGCACGGTTCCGCCCTTTTCACGCGCGGCGAGACCCAGGCGCTTTCGGTCATTACACTCGGCACCACATCTGATGAACAAAGGATCGACGCCCTGGAGGGCGAGACGACCAGGACTTTCATGCTTCATTACAACTTTCCTTCGTTCAGTGTCGGTGAGACAAGGCCCATGCGCGGTCCCGGCAGGAGGGAGATCGGGCACGGCGCTCTCGCGGCAAAGGCGTTGACACCGGTGCTTCCGACCAGCGAAAAATTCCCGTACACGATCAGGCTCGTTTCCGAGATACTTGAATCTAACGGTTCCAGTTCCATGGCCACCGTATGCGCCGGCTCCATGAGCCTTATGGCCGGTGGCGTGCCGGTAACGGACGCGGTAAGCGGCATTGCCATGGGGCTTGTCAAGGAAGGCGGTAAATACGCGGTATTGACCGACATTGCCGGGGCGGAAGACCATCTCGGCGACATGGATTTCAAGGTCGCCGGGACAAAGACCGGTATAACCGCGGTGCAGATGGACCTGAAGATAAAGGGCATCGATTTCACCGTCATGAAAGAGGCTTTCGAGCAGGCGAAAAAAGCGCGCATGGAGATCTTGGATCACATGAACAAGACGATCGACAAGCCCCGGGCAGACCTGTCGCCCGATGCCCCCAGGATAGTTACTATAATGGTGAAGCAGGATAAGATCCGGGACGTTATCGGCACGGGCGGTAAGGTAATACGCGGCATCATAGCCGAGACCGGCGCGGACATCAACATAGAGGATGACGGTACGTGCCAGATCGCTTCTTCGAACAAGGAGTCGCTGGACAAGGCCGTAGCGATGGTCGAGGCTATCATCGAGGAACCCGAGGTCGGCAAGGTGTATGACGCGAAGGTGGTTAAGCTCATGAACTTCGGCGCTTTTGTTGAGTTCCTGCCGGGACAGGAAGGCCTTGTGCATGTTTCCGAGCTGTCCAGCGGCTACGTCAAAAATGTAGAGGACGTTGTGAAAGAGGGACAGAAAGTAAAGGTCAAGCTTATAGGCATCGATGACCAGGGGCGCGTTAAACTCAGCATAAAACAGGCTGGAGCGGATGATAGTAAGGATAAAGCGTAAAGATAGCGCTAAAGACCTGCCGATCCCGAGCTACGCCACGAGCGGATCGAGCGGTGTCGACCTGTACGCTGACGTTGACGGCGAGGTAGTAATATCTCCCGGTGAGATAAAGCTTATATCCTGCGGCATATACCTGGAGATCCCGGAAGGATATGAGGCCCAGACCAGGCCCAGGAGCGGCCTGGCGCTTAAGCACGGTATCACGCTGGTCAATACCCCGGGGACGATAGACAGCGATTACAGGGGGCTGGTGAACCTTATAGTTACTAACCTGGGCAAAGAAGATTTCGTCATAGAGCGCGGTCACAGGCTGGCCCAGATGGTCATACGCGAGGTCACGCGCGCGGAGTTCGAGGAAGTCGAAGAGCTTGGCGAGACGGAACGCGCGCATGGCGGTTTCGGACATACCGGCATCTGAGGGATAACGATATGTTTCAGAGAACAGAAAACAGAAAAAGATCATCTGTCTTCTGCCTTCTGTCATCTGACTTCTGTTTCCTGGCCTCTGAGACTTGTATTTATAGATGAGTATACTCGAAGCCACGATATTGGGGATAGTACAAGGCCTGACGGAATTTCTGCCGGTCTCCAGTTCCGGACACCTGGTCCTCGTACACAGCTTTTTCGGATTCATTGAGCAAGGCATCTTCTTTGACATATGTCTTCACGTGGGCACCCTGGTAGCCGTCATCCTGTATTTCGGTAAGGATATTATCCGGCTTATCAGGGAAAGGAACGTGTTATGGCTTTTTTGCGTCATCATAGGGACCATTCCCGCCGTGTTCGCGGCGCTGCTTTTTGAGGACAGGATCTCGGCTTTTTTTGTGAGCCCGAGAAAGGCAGCGTTCATGCTTCTCGTAACGGGCTTTGTGCTTTTCGCCGCGCAGCTGAGCTTGCGGAAAGAGCCCGGCGCTGGCAGGGGGCCTACGCTCCTTAAATCGTTCTTCGTAGGGGTGGCGCAGGCGTTCGCTTTATTGCCCGGCATATCGAGGAGCGGCATGACGATATCGGCCGGTCTTTTCGGCAGGATGAGCGCGGAAAACGCCTTCAGGTTCTCGTTTTTGTTGTCTATACCCGCTATTCTGGGAGCCCTGCTTTACAAGATGTTAAAGGCAGACATGGGCCAGATAGTGGCGAACGAGCTTGGCGCGTACCTGGCGGGTATAGCCGCCGCGCTGGTGACCGGACTTTTGAGCCTCTTCCTGCTCTGGAAGGTCTTAAGGACAAGGTGCCTGTATGTTTTCGGCATTTATTGCCTATTGCTGGGGATAACCGGTATACTATTTTTAAAGTAGAGAAAACATATGGATCAGACAAGAAAGAACGAAATAATAGCGGTAATATTGTTCGCGGCAAGCCTGTTCCTTTTCCTGAGCCTGTTCACTTTCACTGAACAGGATCTTTCTTTCTACACGAGCAGCCCGAACGTCGCTCCGCAGAACGCCACAGGTGTGGTCGGTTCATACATAAGCGGGGTGCTGCTGTTCCTGGTCGGCAAGGCCGCTTACGTCATACCCCTGCTCATACTTGTTTGGGGCATATCCCGCCTTTTCCAGATAGAGGCCAGGAAGATCTTCTTCAAATTTTTCGGGACGGTGGTCCTTGTCACCGCGGTCAGCGCGATACTGAGCATGATAAGCGATTCCAGCCGGACGATGGCTTTCGCCCAGGGGGGAGTGGTCGGATCGGTCGTCTCGAGTTTCATAATCGAATACCTGGGCAGGGTGGGAGCGATGGTCTTCATCATCGCCATGATAGTGCTTTCGATGCTGGTGGCGACGGAATTCCTCATACTTCCCGTGGTGATGAGTTTGTACGGTTTTATGAGGGGCGTGCCTTCACGTGTGAAAGAAATACTGCCCGAGCGGGAGAAAGCCGCGGTTGCCGCGGCAAAGCCCGGGCGCGGCAAGTTAAAGGCCGCCAGGGAAGAGATCGCCAAGAAGCTCGAGGCCATGCGCAGGCAGGTCGAGGAGGCAAAGAAGGCCACGGTGTCGCGTAAGACGGCGGCCGGGGACAGGCCCGTGCCGGGGCCTGATATTAACGCGGCGGAACCGAAAATAGTAACCCCGAAGAAGACCGAAAGGGCGCCCGCCAAACCGGTACGCGTAGCCCCGGTCTCCAACGTCTCGACGGGCGAGGAAGTCGAGTATAAACTCCCCGATCACAGTTTACTGAAAGCCACGGCCAAGGGGAACGTCAGGGAAAAAGAAGAGGACCTAAAAAGGAAGGCCGCCACTCTTGAGAGGACGCTTCTCGAATTCGGGGTCGAAGCCCAGGTGGTCAAGATCAACAGGGGGCCCGTCATAACCCTCTATGAGCTTGAGCCCGCGGTCGGGACCAGGGTCAACAAGATCACTTCGCTGAGCGATAACATATCCCTCGCGATGAAGTCGGCGAACATAAGGATACTCGCCCCCATCCCGGGTAAAGGCACCGTAGGGATAGAGGTACCGAACGACAAGGTAGAGCTCGTTCTTTTAAGGGATATACTCGAATCGGTCGAGTACAGCGAGGAGGATTCCCCGCTGAAACTCGCCCTCGGCAAAGACATATCGGGCACTCCCATAGTGACGGACCTTTCCAAGATGCCGCATCTTCTTATCGCCGGAGCTACCGGTTCGGGTAAAACGGTATGCATCAATACGATAATAAGCAGCCTCCTGTACAATTCCACGCCGTCGGAACTGAAAATGATGATGGTAGACCCGAAACGTGTGGAACTTATGATGTTCGAGGGGATCCCGCACCTGGTCTCTCCGATCGTGACCAATCCGAAAAAAGCCGCCGCGGCATTCAACTGGGTGGTAGGCGAGATGGAAAGAAGGTACGAGATCTTTGCGGAAAAGGGCGTCAGGAACATCGGCGCCTATAAGGCGAAAAGGCAGGAGGACGATGAGGACCTTCCGTACATCGTCCTGATAGTCGACGAGCTTGCCGATCTTATGATGGTAGCCCAGAACGACGTGGAAGGCACCATTATGCGTATAGCGCAGCTTTCCCGCGCCGCGGGCATACACATGATACTTGCCACGCAGAGACCTTCGGTCAACGTCATAACCGGTGTCATCAAGGCCAACTTTCCGGCGAGGATCTCCTTCCAGGTAGCCTCTAAGGTGGATTCAAGGACGGTACTTGACGCTAACGGCGCGGAAAAACTTCTCGGAAGGGGCGACATGCTCTTTATGGAACCCGGAGAGACGAACCCCATACGCGGGCAATGCAGCCTTGTCGAGGACGCCGAGATAAGGAACATCGTGAAGTTCATAAAGTCCCAGACCGGCCCGCAGTACCTGGAAGAGGTGATAGCTACGCAGGAGAAGAAGGTCAGCGGCGTGGAGCAGGAAAAGGACGAACTTTACAAGGAAGCCCTCAATATAGTCGTGCAAACGAGACAGGCGTCAGTTTCGATGATCCAGAGAAAACTAAGGGTAGGTTACACCAGGGCCGCAAGGATGATAGACATAATGGAAGAAGAAGGCATAGTCGGTCCTTATAATGGAGCGAAGCCCAGGGATATACTGGTAGATAACATAGAAGAGCTTGAAGGTGTAGAAGAGGAATAGCGATATGGTGACGTCAAAAGAGATAGGAAAGATATTCAAGGAAGCCAGGGAAGAACGCGGAATGAGCCTGGAACAGGCGTATAAAGCATGCCGTATCCACTCCAGCGTCATCGTGGACATAGAGAACGGAGTGTTCGACAGGCTGGGGAAACTTTATATCAAGAGCTTCCTGAAGAAATACTCGGATTTTCTGGGCCTGGACACCGACGACATACTTAAAAAATACGCATCTCTTTCCAAAGAGGCCCCCAGCCGTGAGTTCGACCTCGGGATCAAAGAGAAAAAAGAGGAAAAGAGCCCCGAAAAGGCCGTCTTCGCCGAAAAAAAGGCCGAAATAGCTCTGGTCGCGGCGCTCTCCGTCATACTGGTAGTCCTGGTCTTTGTGCTGGTACTCAAGGTCAGGGATAAGTTCTCGGGCGAGAGGGCTGAAATTGCCAGCACCACTGCCGTGACGCAGGAAAGTCCGTCCGAGGAAAAGAAACCGGTAGCCGCCAGGAGGATATTCGCGTCCGCCCCGGCGACGAAAAACGCGCCCCTTGTCCTTACCCTTAAGGCCCGGGGGAAGGTGTGGATCCGCGTCAAGGATGACAACAGAACGTTATTCGACGGTTTCCTCGACAAAGGAGACTCGAAGACACTTGAGTCGGACGAACCGCTTACCGTCTGGACGGGGAAAGCGGAATACCTGGATTTTGTGGTCAATACCCGCAAATTAGGCGTGGTCGCCAACGGAGTCATCAAGAACATAGTGGTCTCAAGCGGCGGAGTTAAGATCGGTGGCGAGTGGGTGGCCCGCATCGATTAGGTCCCCCGGATGAAAAAAATCTATCTATTGAGTCTCGGCTGTCCGCGTAACCTTCTGGACAGCGAAATCCTTCTCGGCCTTCTGGTGAAAAAAAACTTTATAATAGTGGAAGAGCCGGAACAGGCGGACATCGCTATAGTGAACACCTGCGGTTTTATCCAGGACGCCAAGGAAGAAGCCATAGACGCCATCCTTCAGCTCGCCCGGTTCAAGAAAGAGGGAAAGATCAGCAAGCTCGTGGTAACGGGCTGCCTTTCCCAAAGATACCCCGAAGAACTCACGCAGGAAATAGAAGAAATAGACGCGATATTCGGTTCTTCGGACATCACCAGGATCCCCGACGTCCTGGACACACTTTCTACCGGCATAAAGCACAAGGAGGTCTCTCCTGAGCCCGATTTTTTGTATGACCACACCTACGCCAGAGAGTTGCTTACGCCTCCGCATTTCGCGTACGTGAAGATACAGGAAGGCTGTTCGAACAACTGCTCGTACTGCGTAATACCGCGGTTGAAGGGGTCCTGCCGGAGCCGGACGATCGATTCGGTCCTGGAGGAGGTCAAGAAACTCAGGGCGGACCGTGATATCAAAGAAGCCGTGCTCATAGGCCAGGATACCACCTCTTTCGGCATTGACAGGGTCGGAAAGTCCGAACTGGCGGACCTGTTACGGAAAGTAAGTCATGTCATGGAAGGCGGATGGGTACGGCTTTTATACACACACCCGGTGCACTTCACGGACGAGCTCATAGACGTCATCGCCTCGACCGATAACATCTGCAAGTACATAGACCTTCCGATACAGCACATAAGTGATAAGATGTTGAGAGTCATGAACCGTAAGACCACAAGGGATTCCATTATAGATCTTATCGGACGCATACGTGCCGGGATAAAGGACGTGACCCTTCGCACTTCTATAATCGTAGGTTTTCCCGATGAGACCGACAGGGATTTCAGGGAACTTCTTGATTTCCTCGAGGAGACAAGGTTCGAACGCCTGGGAGCGTTCATATACTCGCGGGAAGAAGGGACCCCCGCGGCCGATTTCGAGGACCAGGTCTCCCCCGGCGTAAAAAAGGACAGGTTCGACACGGTCATGAAGCTCCAGCAGATGATATCCGAGAACCTTAACTTCAGGTATTTCCACAAGACCGTAAAGACGCTGGTGGATGAAAGCGACCCGTCGGATCCCGAACGGTTCACCGGCAGGGGCCAGATGGACGCCCCGGAAGTGGACGGGGTTATCTTCATAAACGGGAAAGGGTTAAAACCGGGCGAGTTCGTGGATGTCCGTATTACAGGCACGATGGAATATGACCTGACGGGGGAGGCGGTATGAACCTTCCGAATAAGATCACGATCTTGAGGATCTGTCTTACGTTCATCTTCATGTTCTTTCTTTTCTCCAAGGGCGTCGCCTTCAAGGTTTTTGCCCTTGTTACGTTCCTGGTTGCCGCTTTCACGGATTATCTGGACGGTTATCTCGCTAAAAAATACAACGCAGTGACCGATTTCGGGAAAATAATGGACCCGATAGCGGACAAAATACTGATCCTTGCCGCTTTTATGGCGTTCGTGGAGATGAAGCTGGTACCCGCCTGGATCGTTGTGGTGATCATATTCAGGGAGCTTATGATAACGAGCCTTCGCATATGGGCCCTTAAGCAGAACGAGATCCTCCAGGCCGGCCGGGGGGGTAAGCAGAAGACGGTATCCCAGATGTTCTCGATACTTGTGATCCTCATTTTCATCATCTTCAAGGAAACGGGCACAAGAGTGTTCGATTTCTGGAACCCTTCATTTGAATACTGGTACAGGCAGCTTATATTCATACTTATGCTTATCACCGTTACGCTTACGGTCATAAGCGGAGTTTCATATATCATTAGCAACAAGAAGTACTTACAACTATGAAGAGACTGCATGAGCTTATCGCGACGGTATTCGGCCTCGGGTATATCCCGTTCGCTTCGGGCACGTTCGGCAGCCTGGCCGGCCTTGCCCTTTGCCTGGTACTGCATGGATACCTTTTGGCCTATGTCCTTGCTTTTATTGCGCTTTTCATTATAGGCATCATATCGGCGGGCAGGGTAGAGGCGGAATCCGGAATAAAAGACCCTTCGGTGGTCGTGATAGACGAGTTCGCGTGTATATTCGTCGCGTTCCTGTTCGTTCCCTTGACCCCGTTCTATGTCATAACCGGCTTTCTTTTGTACCGCGTGCTTGATATTTTCAAGATCTCCCCGATCCGGTCCGTTGAAAAATTAGCCGGGGGATGGGGCATAATGCTTGACGATCTGGTCGCGGCTTTATATACGAATCTCATCCTTCAAATAATCATATCTTTTTCAAAGTAGTACATATACGTTACTTTCCCAATGAGTATATGCTCAGATATTTTTCCCCGCTTTCTTGACTTTACCCCCTACCACATTATACTTAATTATAATTAAAAAATTAACTATTTCATAACAATCTTATTCTTATTTTTTATCATTTAGGCTTGTCGCAATGAACATGAAAGCGCAGCAAGTTAAAGGGATATGTTATGCTTGTCTATATTACCAAAGCTATAGAAATTTTTCTAACTACAGCAAAAACGTATATTGTTCTTAAGCGAACGAAAAATAACACCAATATGCAGTAAAATGTTATGCAGAAAAATAAATAGAAAGGGCATAAATGGATAGAAGAATTGTTGTTACTGGATTAGGGTTAAATAATTGTTTGGGTAATACGGTTAATGAGTTTTGGGAATCATTGCTTGCTTCAAGAAATGGTATTGGAAAAATTAATTGTTTTAATTCGGATGGACTTTTTACTTTTAAAGCAGGGCAAGTAAAAAATCTTGATTTTGATCAATTCCTGGATAAAAAGGAAGTTAAAGAAACTGATAGGTTTGCATTGTTAGCATTAATGGCGGCACAAGATGCAATTTTAGATTCTGGGTTATGCTTTGAAAAAGAGGACCCATTTAGAAGGGGGGTTGTTTTAGGCTCCGGCATTGGTGGAATGATGTTCTATGAAACTCAAATAAGAAAATACTATAATGCTAATGAAAACCATAGAGAAGTTCACCCGATTGCTGTGCAGAAAATAACACCAAATGCTTTGTCAGGAAGAATCGCTATGAAATTTAATTGCCAAGGTCCTAATTTAACAATTTCTACAGCCTGCTCATCAAGCAATCATGCTATTGGTGTTGCAATGAATAGTGTGCGCAGTGGCGAGACAGATATTATGCTTGCCGGTGGAGCGGAAGCACCACTTATGCCTGTGAATTTTTCATCATTTGACAATATGAGAGTTATGAGTAGGAACAATATTTGCAGGCCATTTGATTTAAATAGGGATGGATTTTTGATGGGAGAGGGCGCGGCTATTTTAATATTAGAAGAGCTCGAACATGCAAAAAAAAGAAACGCAAAAATTTATGCCGAAATTGTTGGTTATGGCAGAACTTGCGGTGCTTATCACATGGTGAAAGTCAGAGAGGGAGGGGCTGACGAAGCAAGGGCAATTGGTTTGGCGTTAGAAAACGCCAATATTGGTATTAATCAGATTGATTATATAAATGCTCATGGTACTGGGACAGTTTCCAACGATATTAGTGAAGCGGGAGCGATTAATAAGGTTTTCGGAAAAAAAGTCAAAGATATATATGTAAGTTCTATTAAAGGAGCTTTAGGTCATCTGATTGGTGCGGCTGGTGCTACTGAAGCAGTAGCGACGGTTTTATCGATCAATAGATCTGT